>Ga0182030_10002172_pt1 | contig 41455 bp, 31 predicted proteins | sample 812S3MmetaG_FD_121299 | JGI IMG/M metagenome (GOLD analysis project Ga0182030, IMG submission 121299) | Permafrost microbial communities from Stordalen Mire, Sweden - 812S3M metaG (Illumina Assembly) | ecosystem: Environmental > Terrestrial > Soil > Wetlands > Permafrost | place: Sweden...
CGCCCTCGCCCTCGCCCTCGCGGACCCCCCGCCTCGCCCGCCCTCACTGCAGCCGCATCATCCCCGCCATGTACGGCGCCAGCGCGCCCGGCACGTCGATGCTGCCGTCTTCGCGTTGGTAGTTCTCCAGCACGGCGACGAGGGCACGCCCCACCGCCACACCCGACCCGTTCAGCGTATGGACCAGCTCCGGCTTACCAGCCGCGGGATTTCGCCATCGCGCCTGCAAGCGCCTGGCCTGAAACGACTCGCAATTGCTGCACGATGAAATCTCGCGGTAGCGCTGCTGCGAGGGAATCCATACCTCGAGGTCATAAGTTTTGGCCGCGCTGAAACCCGTATCGCCCGCGCACAGCGAGATCACGCGATAGGGCAGCTCCAGTGCCTGAAGCACCGCCTCCGCATGGCCGGTCAACTCCTCGAGCGCCGCATAGGAATCCTCGGGCTTGACGATATGAACCAGCTCGACCTTGTCGAATTGATGCTGGCGGATCATGCCTCGGGTGTCCTTCCCGGCCGCGCCCGCTTCCGATCGGAAACACGGCGAGTGCGCGACGAACTTCAGCGGCAGTTTCTCGGCCGCGACGATCTTGTCGCGCACCAGATTGGTCAGCGGCACCTCGGCCGTCGGAATCAAGTAGAAGCCGGGGTCGCCGCTCACCGTGAATAAATCCTGCTCGAACTTCGGCAACTGACCCGTACCGACCAGGGCCGTGCCGTGCACCAGGTAGGGCACGTAGGCTTCCAGATATCCATGACGGCTCACGTGAAAATCGAGCATGAATTGCGCGAGAGCGCGATGCAGCTTCGCCACGCCTCCCGTCATCACCACGAACCGCGCTCCGGAAATCTGGCCTGCAGCCTCGAAATCCATGCCGGCCACGGTGGCTCCGGCAGCCCTGCCGCCGAGCGCCTCGCCCAGCACCACATGATCCTTGGGCGTGAAATCGAATTGCCGGGCAACTCCCGATCGCCGCACTTCGACGTTCGCCGCCTCGTCGCGCCCGTCAGGCACGCTCGCATGCGGAATATTGGGCAGCCCCAGCTGCAGGTCGGACACCCGTGCTTGAATGGCCTCGAGTTTCTGCTCCGCGGCCTGCAGCCGTCCGGCTATGCGCTCATTGACGGCGGTCAAGGCGGAAGGATCGCCGCCGGCCGCCTTGATCTTGCCGTATTCCTTGGCGGTAGCATTGCGCTCGGCGCGCAGGCCGTCGGCCTCGATTTGTACGGCCTTGCGCTGCTCCTCGAGCGAGGCGAAGACATCGACATCGAGCACAAAACCGCGCCGCGCCAGCGCCGCGGCAACCCCAGTCAAATCGCTGCGCAGCAGCTTCGGATCGAGCACGAATGATTTCCTTGAATGATTGAAGTCACTAACCGGGCGATTCCGCGCCGGTATCCCGCGCCCGGCCATCCCGCGCCCGCCCGTCGCGCTCGCGCCGCGCGTTCAGCGCCTCGCCGATCTTGATCTCGAGTCCGCGAGCCACGGGCACATAGTAGCGGCGGTCCGGCATATCGTCCGGAAAGTAGCGCTCGCCCGCGGCGTAGCCGCCGGGCTCGTCGTGCGCGTAGCGATAGCCCTTGCCGTAGCCGATTTCTTTCATCAAGCGGGTGGGTGCGTTGCGCAGATGCAGCGGCACTTCGAGCGATCCCAAGCTGGTGGCGTCCGCGGTGGCCGCGTTGTAGGCCGTATACACGGCATTGCTCTTCGCCGCGCACGCCATGAACACGATGGCCTGGGCGATGGCGAGTTCTCCCTCCGGACTGCCGAGCCGTTCGTATACGGCGCAGGCTTCGAGCGTCATGGTGAGCGCCCGCGGGTCGGCATTGCCGATGTCCTCGCTCGCCATGCGCAGCGCCCGCCGCGCGATGTACAACGGATCGCATCCGCCGGCCAGCATGCGGCACAGCCAATAGAGCGCGGCATCGGGATCGCTGCCGCGGACCGACTTGTGCAGCGCCGAGATCTGGTCGTAGAAATTCTCGCCGCCTTTGTCGAAGCGCACATAGGTGCTGCCGATCACCGCGCGCATGGTATCGACGTCGAGGCGGCTGCCCTTTTCCTGCGGCGTTCCGAGATCGGCCGCGGTTTCGAGCAGGTTCAGCATGCGGCGAGCGTCGCCGTCCGCCGCGGCGAGCAGCAGCTCGCGCGCTCCCGCATCGATCTGCAAGTCGAGTTTTCCCAATCCGCGCTCCGGATCGGCCAGCGCCCGATCGAGCAATTTGCCCAGATCGGCCGCATCGATGGACTTGAGCACATAGACCCGCGCCCGCGACAGCAGCGCATTGTTGACCTCAAACGAAGGATTCTCGGTGGTGGCGCCGACGAAAATCAGCGTGCCGTCTTCGACGTAGGGCAGAAAGGTATCCTGCTGCGACTTGTTGAAGCGGTGCACTTCGTCGAGGAACAGGACCGTATCGCGCGTGCCGCGGAGGCTGCGTGCCTGCTCCACCACGGCGCGAATATCCTTGATGCCCGCCAGTACCGCCGACAGCGAGATGAACTCCGCATTGGCGCCCCGCGCCACCAGGCGAGCCAAGGTCGTCTTGCCGGTGCCGGGCGGTCCCCACAAAATCATCGAATGCGGGCGGCCGGACTCCAACGCGCGGCGCAGCGGCGCGCCCGGGCCCAGCAGATGCGCCTGGCCGACATACTCGTCCAAAGACTGGGGCCGCAGCCGGTCGGCCAGCGGCCGATACGTGCCGTCGCCGACCGTCACTTGCCGCCGCGCCCGATCACATCGACTCCCGGCGGCGGCACGAACGTGAACAAATCAGGTGCAAATTTGTCGTTGCGCTTGGAGTTGGAGAACGTGAGCTGCGTTATTTGATTGAGCTTGTCGGCGAGGAACATCGATGCCAGTTCGCCGTTCTTGTTGAAGCCGATCCGCACCAGCTGAAAATCGGTGTCGGCATGTTTCGGAACGAGTTGATACCACGTGAGTCCCCCGCTCGGCGGAAGTGCCGTGACGTCGAACTGCGTGCCGACCGAGCCCGAGCCCGACAAGAGGCTCGCGGGCGTGCTCGCAAGACTCGTGTCCATATCGCGCACATTGGCCTGGGCGAGGTCCTTGTCGTAGAACCAGACCTGCTTGCCGTCCGCCAGCACCAGTTGCTCGGAAGGCTGGGTATAGTCCCACCGGAATTTTCCCGGCCGCTGCAGATACAGCCGCCCGGCCGCGCTGCGCAGCACATGGCCGCGGCCGTCGTCGATGGTCTGGGCAAAATCCGCGGACCAGCTGGCAAGTCCGCTCAGCGATTTCTCGACGTCGGCGGCGGGCGACGCGTGCGCCGCGGCGCCAGCAAAAGCCGCCAGCAGTACGATCCCGGCCGCGAGCCCGGCCCTGACCGCGAAGATTCGGCTTCGCCGCGCAAATGGGTGCAGTCTCACGTCATTCCCTGCGATGAGCATGTCATTCCTCCGGCGGGGCGGCCCCGTAGATTTCTCGTCCGCCATTGGACTGCAGCGGCCCCACGAGTCCCGCCGTCTCCATCGCCTCGACCAGACGGGCCGCGCGGTTGTAGCCGATCTTGAGGCGCCGCTGCACGCCCGAGATGGATGCCTTGCGCGTTTCGGTGACGATGCGCACCGCCTCGTCGTACAGCGGATCGGCCTCGGCGTCCGCCACGCCGCCTTCACCCTCCTCGTCGTCGGACGGAAATCCCGGGATCGCATTGCGCGGCCCTTCGAGGATCTCATCGATGTACACCGGCGGCGAGGCGGCCTTCAGGCCCCCGACCACGCGATGCACCTCTTGATCGGACACGAAAGCGCCATGCACGCGCGTCGGAATCGACGTTCCCGGCGGCAGGTACAGCATATCGCCGTGGCCCAGCAAGGATTCCGCGCCGCTCTGATCGAGGATGGTGCGCGAATCCACTTTCGCCGAGACCTGAAATGCAATGCGCGTCGGGATATTCGCCTTGATCAGGCCCGTAATGACGTCCACCGAGGGACGCTGCGTGGCCAGAATGAGGTGTATGCCGGCCGCGCGCGCTTTCTGGGCGAGGCGCGCGATCAGCTCCTCGACCTTTTTACCGACGATCATCATGAGGTCGGCCAATTCGTCGATGATGACGACGATGAACGGCAGAGTCGTCAGATCGGGCACGTCTTCCTCGACCACACCAGGTACGCCCTGCACTATTTTTTGCATGCGGATCGGATCTTTGATCGGTTTGCCCGCTTCCGCAGCATCCTTGACCTTGCGGTTGAAGCCGCCGATGTTGCGCACCCCGAGCATCGACATGAGCTGGTAGCGCCTCTCCATCTCCGCCACGCACCAGCGCAGCGCATTGGCCGCCTGCTTCATGTCCGTCACCACCGGCGACAGCAGATGGGGAATCCCCTCGTACACCGAGAGTTCCAGCATCTTCGGGTCGATCATGATCATGCGCACGTGTTCCGGCGTCGCCTTGTACAAAAGGCTCAAGACCATGGCGTTGATGCCCACCGACTTGCCCGAGCCGGTCGTGCCGGCGATCAGCAGGTGCGGCATGCGCGCGAGATCGGCGACGATGGGCACGCCGCCGATGTCCTTGCCGAGCGCCAAGGCCAGCGGCGAACTCACGTCGTCGTAAGGCTTCGACTTGATGATCTCCCCGAGGGTCACGATCTCGCGCTTCTCGTTGGGTATCTCCAGGCCGACGACGGACTTGCCCGGGATGATTTCGACGACGCGCACGCTGATGGCTGACAGAGCACGCGCCAAGTCCTTCGATAGATTGCTGATCTGACTGACTTTGACGCCGGGCGCTGGACGCAGCTCGAAACGCGTGATCACAGGCCCCGGCTGCACCGCCACCACCTCGGCTTCCACGCCGAAATCGCGCAGCTTGAGTTCGACCAGGCGCGACATGGCCTCGAGCGCCTCGTCCGAGTAAGACTGCTCGCGCGGGCCCGCCTCATCGAGCAAGGACAATGCCGGCAGTTCGCTTGACTTCGGCGCATCGAACAGCGGCACCTGCCGCTCGCGCTCCACGCGCTCGCTCTTTTCCGGCACGGGAGCCGGGGCTTCGATCCGGGGCGGCGGGCGGTTCGCGACTTTCTTCTGTTCCTCGCGCACCACCTCCTGGCGGACCTGTTTTCGCTGTTTGCCCGAAGCGAGTTCGCGGCGCTGTTCCAAGCGCGTCTGTATCCATTCGAAGGTCTGCAACACCCACGCGCCCAGCTTGTCCATGATTTCGAACCAGGACACGCCGAGGAACAGCGCCACCCCGGCCAGCCACAGCCCCAGGAGCAGCAGAGTCGCGCCGAGAAAGCTCAGGCCATGCGCCATGCCATTGCCGATCTGGTCGCCCAGCACTCCGCCGGCGGTATTGGGCAGGGCCGCTCCGTTCCAATGCAAGGTCGCGAGGCCGCAGCTCGTCGCCAGCGTCAAAATGAATCCCGCCCCGCGCAGCACGGTGTTGATGCGCGAGCGGGCATCGGGCAATGCCTGCTCTTTGTGGACCAGCCAGCCCGCGTACGCCAGCATCACCGGAAATAAATAGGCGGGACGGCCGAACAGAAACAAGAAAAATCCGCCGAGCCACGCGCCCACCGGTCCGATCCAGTTTCTGACCGATTGACCCGGCTCGCCGGTGTCCGCAAAGCCCGGGTCCTGCGCGTGATAGGACAGCAGCGCCAACAGCAGGATCAGCGCAATGGCGGCGAGCACCCACAGTGTGCCTTCGCGCAAAGATCGCGTCACCGCGGCGGAGAGCGCACTCTTCTGCTTGGGCTTCTTGGGCGCCGGAGCATCAGTCAACTCTAGACCTTTAATGATATTTACTTCTTAAGTAATTGAATAGTATGTGATAGTAGCGCACTCCAATGCGAGGCGCCAAAACTGTCCGGGCGCGGCCGTCGAGCTTGGGGTCCGGCCTTGATTGAACTGGCTGGCACCCACAGATTTACTTACCATGAGCCGACGAAGACATTCAGACGAGAGGCAAATTATACATGAGCGCCCACCGGCACAGTCCACTCCTCATCCTGGGGTCGGGTCCCGCAGGTTACTCCGCCGCGGTCTATGCGGCACGGGCTAACCGCCATCCCCTCCTCATCACGGGACTGGAACAGGGCGGCCAGCTCATGACCACCACCGACGTGGACAATTGGCCGGGCGACGTCGAACATCTTCAAGGGCCCGCATTGATGGATCGGATGCGGCGTCACGCCGAGCGGTTCAATACCGATATCGTGCTCGACCACATCAACCGCGTCGAGTTGCGCCAGCGTCCTTTTCGCCTCCATGGCGACAACGGCGAATACACCTGCGACGCACTGATCATCGCAACGGGCGCGTCGGCCAAATACCTGGGTTTGCCGTCCGAGGAGATTTTTCGCGGCAAGGGCGTTTCGGCTTGCGCCACCTGCGATGGCTTTTTCTATCGCGGCAAGGCCGTGGCGGTGGTCGGCGGCGGCAACACCGCAGTTGAAGAAGCGCTATACCTGACCAACATCGCCTCCCACGTGACCCTGGTACACCGCCGCGACAAGCTGCGCGCGGAAAAGATATTGCAGGACCGGCTGTTCGGGCTCGAGTCATCGGGCAAGGCCAGCATCGTCTGGAACCACTCCATCGATGAAATTCTGGGCGACGAGAGCGGCGTTACCGGAGTTCGCTTGCGCGGCTCGGCGCCCGCCGCGGCCGCCGCGACGCGCGATATTCGCGTCGACGGCGTGTTCATCGCCGTGGGCCATCAGCCGAACACCCAGCTGTTCGAGGGGCAATTGCAGATGCGCGGCGGCTATATCACGGTCAAGGGCGGCAGCGAGGGCGACGCGACCGCCACCAGCATTGCGGGGGTGTTCGCCGCCGGCGACGTCGCCGACCATGTGTACCGCCAAGCCGTCACGTCGGCGGGCACCGGCTGCATGGCCGCGCTCGATGCGGACAAGTACCTCGAACCGCGCGCCGCCCACGCGTGATCGTGCGCCGCGCGCGGTATCTCGACAGCATCGCGCAGATCGACGCGGCCGCTTGGAATTCGCTGCTGGGCGGAAATCAGCCCTTCCTGCGGCATGAATTCCTCCTGGCGCTCGAGGAGTCCGGGTGCGCCACCGCGCGCACCGGCTGGAGAGCCCGCCATCTGGTGATCGAGGATGCGCAAGGGCGCACGGTCGGCGCCATGCCGCTGTACCTCAAAGCGCATTCGCGCGGCGAATTCGTCTTCGATTTTTCATGGGCCAATGCCTATGCCCAGCACGGCCTTCCGTACTACCCGAAATTGCTGTCCGCCGTGCCCTTCACGCCGGTGCGCGGACCGCGCCTGCTGGTCGCCGCCGATGTCGACGAAAAAGCACTGACGCATATCCTGATCAAGGCCGCGGTCGACTACGCGCGCAGCGAGAAAGTGTCTTCCTGGCATGTGCTCTTCCCGACCGACGACACCGCGCAGACCCTGCGCCAGGCCGGGCTGATCCTGCGGCGCGACTGCCAATTTCATTGGTACAACCAGGGCTATGAATCCTTCGAGGCCTTTCTCGCCACCTTCACGGCGGAGAAGCGCAAGAAGGCGAAGCGCGAGCGCCGGCGCGTGGCCGAAGCCGGCATCGAATTCGATACCCTGCTGGGCGGCGAGATGGATGACCGGCTGTGGGACACGGTTTATGCGTTCTACGCGGACACTTTTTATCGCCACGGACACGACCCTTACCTCAATCTCCCGTTTTTCAAACTTCTGGCCGCCTCCATGCCGGAGCGGCTGATGCTTAAAGTTGCCCGCATCGGCCGCGAGCCCATCGCGGTGGCCATATTTTTCATCGGCGATGATGCCCTGTTCGGCCGCTACTGGGGCGCCGGGGGCAACTATCACAGCCTGCACTTCGAAACCTGCTATTACCAAGGCATCGAATACTGCATCGACAAGAAACTACAGCGCTTCGAGCCGGGGACTCAGGGCGAGCACAAGGTGCCGCGGGGATTCGTGCCGACTCTGATGAGTTCGGCGCATTTCGTCGCCGATCAACGCTTCGCCGCGGCGATCCGCGATTTTGCGGCCCGCGAGTCCCGCGGCGTCGACCGGTACGCCGCTGCCGTAAGCGAGCACGTGCCCTATCATCGTGCGCCCGATGAGGAATTGCAGCTCTGAGCCGGCTCACCTGGCTGAGCGAACAGACCGATCCGAATTGGTTTCCGCCTTTGGAAAGCGCGCTGCGCGAGCCTCCCGGGCTCCTGGCTGCCGGCGGGGACTTGAGCTCGGAGCGGCTGCTGGCGGCGTATGAGCGCGGCGTGTTCCCCTGGTATTCCGCGCAGCAACCTATCCTTTGGTGGTCTCCCGATCCGCGCATGGTGCTGATCCCGCAGGAATTCAACTGTTCGCGCAGTTTGCGCAAGACCTTGCGCAACGGACCGTACACCACCCGGGTGGACCACGACTTCGGCGCCACCATCCGGGCCTGCGCCGCGCCGCGCCGTTCGGGCCCGGACACCTGGCTGAACGCCGACATGATCGCCTCCTACGAGCAGCTGCACGCCCAAGGCTACGGCCACTCGGTCGAAACCTACGACGCGGGGGTGCTCGCGGGCGGTGTGTACGGTCTGCAGCTGGGCCGGGTGTTCTTCGGCGAGTCCATGTTCAGCATCGGCCGCGATGCCTCCAAGGTGGCGCTTGCGCGCCTGGTCGAGGAGTGCCTTGCGCGCGACATTCAAGTCATCGATTGCCAGGTCGCCAGCGATCACCTGGCGTCCCTGGGTGCCCGCGAGGTCTCGCGCAGCCACTTCGCAGCCCTGCTGCTCCGCTACGCCCGGCGCCTCCCCCGCGGAAGTTGGGCGATCGGCGTCGCGTAAATTGCATTAGCAGGGGCGTTTATGCACAATGCGCCCGGTTTCCTGCATACCACAAGGACGCATGTCAAAAGAAGAGGCAATTCAATTCGAGGGTGAGGTCGTCGAGACCCTGCCCAATACGACGTTTCGCGTCAAACTCAAGACCGGCCACCTCGTGACCGCCCACATTTCGGGCAAGATGCGCAAAAACTACATCCGTATCCTGACCGGCGACCAGGTCACGGTCGAGATGACCCCCTACGACCTGACCAAAGGCCGCATCGTCTACCGAGGCCGGTAGCTTCCGCGGCCCGCGGGCACCCTAGGATTCGCTGGCCTTCTCGTGGGACAGCAGCGCCGGCTGATCCGCGGCTTGGGTGTCGAGCTTCAGCTTCTCCCCATCCTCGCTCAAGGTCACTTCCACATGGCCGCCGTTGACGAGCTTGCCGAACAGCAGCTCCTCGGCCAGCGGTCGCTTGATGAACTCCTGGATGATGCGCGCCATCGGCCGCGCTCCCATCTTCGGGTCGTAGCCGCGCTTGGCGATCCAGCGCCGCGCCGGCTCGTCCACGGAGATCGACACGCGCTTCTGCTCGAGCTGCGCCTCCGCCTCGATCAAGAGCTTGTCCACCACGCGCTCGATCGTGTCCTGATCGAGGTTGCCGAACTGGATGACCGCATCCAGACGATTGCGAAATTCCGGAGAGAACAAGCGCCTGATCGCCTCCATTGCATCCGAACCCGAGTCGGACTGGGTGAATCCTATGCTGGGCCTGCTCATTTCGAAGGCGCCGGCATTGGTGGTCATCACGATGATGACGTGGCGGAAATCCGCCTTGCGTCCGTTATTGTCGGTAAGCGTGCCGTGGTCCATGACCTGCAGCAGCAGATTGAACACATCGGGATGCGCCTTTTCGATTTCATCGAGCAGCAGCACGCAGTGCGGGTGCTTGGCGATCGCCTCGGTCAACAAGCCGCCCTGATCGAAGCCCACATAGCCGGGCGGCGCGCCGATGAGACGCGATACCGTGTGGCGTTCCATGTATTCGGACATGTCGAAGCGCACGAATTCCACGCCCATGGCGATGGCGAGCTGCCGCGTCACCTCGGTCTTGCCCACGCCCGTGGGACCCGAGAACAGGAATGAGCCCACCGGCTTGCGCTGGTCGCCCAATCCGGACCTTGACATCTTTATCGCGGCGGACAACGCCTCGATCGCCTTGTCCTGGCCGAAAATCGTGAGCTTGAGGTTCCGCTCCAAATTCTTCAGCACGTCGCGGTCCGACAGCGACACGTTCTTCGGCGGAATACGCGCAATGCGCGCCACCACGTTTTCAATTTGCGTCACAGTCACGGAAGAGGCGCGCTTCTCCACGGGCTGCAGCCGCAGGTTCGCGCCCGCCTCGTCGACCACATCGATGGCTTTGTCCGGCATATGCCGGTCGTTGATGTGCCGCGCCGCCAATTCGGCCGCCGCGCGCAGGGCGTCGTCCTCGTACTTGACGCCGTGATGCTCTTCGTAGCGGGATTTCAATCCGCGCAGAATGTCGACCGTGTCGGAGATCGACGGTTCGGTGATGTCGATTTTCTGGAAGCGCCGCGCCAGCGCGTGGTCCTTCTCGAAGATGCCGCGGTATTCGTTGTAGGTGGTCGAGCCGATGCAGCGCAGGTCGCCGTTGGCCAAGGCCGGCTTGATGAGGTTCGAGGCATCCATCACGCCGCCCGACGCGGCGCCGGCGCCGATGACGGTATGAATCTCATCGATGAACAGGATGGCGCCGGGCTGCTTCTTCACTTCGGCGAGAACCGCCTTCAGGCGCTTCTCGAAATCGCCCCGGTACTTCGTGCCGGCGACCAGCGAGCCCATGTCGAGCGAGTAGATGGTTGCATCCAAAAGCACGTCGGGCACCTGGTTCTCGACGATCATGCGGGCGAGTCCCTCCGCGATCGCCGTCTTGCCGACGCCGGCTTCGCCCACGTACAGCGGGTTGTTCTTGCGCCGCCGGCACAGGATCTCGATGGTGCGCTCGACCTCCAGTTTGCGGCCGATCAAAGGATCGATTTTACCCTTGCGCGCCGAATCATTGAGATTGGTCGCGTATTTTTCCAGGGCATTGCCGCCGCTCTCGCCCTCGCGTTCGCCGTCCGGCGAAGCGCCGCCGTCGTCGCGCTCGCTGCGCTCTTCGCCGCCCGCTTTGGACAGCCCGTGCGCGATGAAATTGACCACGTCCAGCCGCGACACGTCCTGCATGCTGAGCAGATACGCCGCGTGCGACTGCTTTTCGCTGAAGATCGCCACGAGCACGTTCGCCACGGTGACTTCTTTCTTGCCGCTCGATTGAACGTGGAATACGGCCCGCTGCAGCACCCTCTGGAACCCCAGGGTGGGCTGCACGTCCCGATCCTCGCCGGCCGGCAGCCGCGGCGTGGTCTGATCGATGAATTGCTTCAGTTCGGTTTTGAGCTTCGAGGTGTCGGCGCCGCAGGACTTCAGCACCTCGCGCACCTTCGGGGTGTCCACGATCGCGAGCAGCAAATGCTCCACGGTCATGAATTCATGGCGCGCCTCGCGCGCGCCGGCGAATGCATCGTTCAAACAGAATTCGAGTTCTTGACTTAGCACTTTACGCCTCTTCTAGCGTTGCCATCAGCGGATGCTGATGTTGTCGCGCGTACGCGATCACTTGGGCCACCTTGGTCTCCGCAATCTCATAAGTAAAGACCCCGCAGATGCCCTTGCCCTTGGTATGGACCTCCAGCATAACGCGAGTTGCTTTGGTACGGTCCATCGCAAAGAATCGCTGCAGGATGTCGACCACGAACTCCATGGGGGTGTAGTCGTCGTTGATCAGCACGACTTGGTAAAGAGGCGGACGCTTGAGCTTCGGCGCCGCTTCTTCGACGACCAACCCCGTCCCTTCCCGACCACGTTCGATTTCACTCATGAATCATCAGTTTATAGGGTGCGTTGCCGCGCTTTACAAGACGTGCCTCGTAATCCCCGGCAATAACCTGCGCTGTCGCCAATCACTGTCACTTTACTTTAACAAGTGAAAACAAATGCTTGAGGGATCAAGCGGGTAGCCCGTATGATTGCCGATCACGGTAACCATTCACGATGTTCACATGCTAGACGCGCGTACCAATGAATGGCTGTCCCGTTTGCAGGGCAACGGTCCCAGGCTGATATCGCTGATCCTGGCGGCGCTAATCGCCGTGGAACTGGCGCGAATCGCCATTTCGCTGCTGAGCGGCGGCCCCGTCAGATCCCCGCAGCCGGTGCTGGCAAACGTCGCCATGCGCGGGCGGCCGGCCGCTTTGGACGTTCAAGGCGTCGTTTCCGCACATCTGTTCGGAATCGCCGCCGATCAGGCCAGTCAGGATCCCGCCAATGCGCCCCAATCCACCGCCAATCTGGTGCTGGCAGGGACGATTGCAACCCAGGACCCAAAACGCGGCGTGGCCATCATCAGCGACGGGGGCCCTTCCAAGGTGTACTCGGTGGGCGACAACGTCAGCGGCGCCTCCTTGCACTCGGTCTATCTGGACCATGTGATCCTGGACCGCGGCGGCGCGCTCGAGACCTTGCTGTTGCCGAGGCTGCTCGGCCCGGGCATGCACGCCCCTCCCGTGATGCGGCGCCCCACGGTCGATCCGCGCACCGTGGCTGCGGTCGACAACATACGGCGCCTGGTCCAGCAGGACCCAGGGCTGCTGGATCAAGTGATGCGCACGGTTCCTTCCTACGACAGCGCAGCGGGCAAACTGAGAGGCTTTCGCGCGTATCCGGGCAGAAATCGGCAGATATTCTCCAAGCTGGGGCTCAAACCGGGCGATTTGGTGACTGCGATCAATGGGACGGTACTCGATGACCCGCAACACAGCCAAGAGGTCTTCAATACGATTCAGGCATCGGACCACGTGACCGTGACCATCGAACGCGCGGGACAAAAGCAGGACATCACGCTGAACATCGCTCAGGTGGCGGCACAGGCGACGAAAGACATCGAGAGCGATTTGAACGGCGCGCCGCCCGGAGGGCCCGCGAACGGCGCGCCTCCCCAGCCGCAAAGTTCGGTACCGAACACCAGCAATGAGACTTCGAACGAATAGCGCGAACCCACGGTCGAATGCGTTCAACATACGAGTACCCATGATGCCGAATTCAACCAATCCACCGCTGACGGTCCGCATCGCAGCCGTCGTCGCGCTCGCCGCGATGTTCGTCTCGGCCGCATCGCCGGCAGCGCCGCCGCCGCCGCGGCAGCAGGATGGCCCGACGATCACCCCCAATTACAAGGATGCCGATCTCAGCCAGATCATCCAGGCCGTGAGCGAAGTGACGGGCAAGAATTTCATCATCGATCCGCGCGTCAATGCCAAGGTCACCATGCTGTCCGCGACTCCGATGTCGCCCGCCGCGTTCTACGAAGCGTTTCTGTCGGTGCTGCAGGTCTATGGATATGTGGCGGTGCCCGCCGGCAAGGTCATCAAGATCATTCCGAATACGGACGCCCGGCAAGGGCCGGCGGACGACCTGCCGAACACCGTGAGCGCCACGTCGGACGAAATGGTCACTCAAGTCATCACGCTGAAGAACGTCAGCGCCGCGCAGTTGGTGCCCATGCTGCGCCCCTTGGTTCCTCAATACGGCCATCTGGCGCCCTATGCCGCCGGAAACATGCTGATCATTTCCGATCGGGCCAGCAACGTGAACCGCCTCATGCGCATCATCGAGCGCATCGACCAGAGCGGCGACGAGCCCGTCGAAGTTATCGCGCTGCACAATGCGAGCGCCGCGGATGTGGTTCGCATCGTCACCTCGCTCAATCAGGGCCAAGGCGCCGAAGGCGCGGCCGCCGCCGTCAAGGTGGTCGCCGACGAACGCACCAACAGCATTTTGCTGACCGGCGAGAAATCGCAGCGCCTGCGCCTCAAAGCGCTGATTATCAATATGGACACGCCCTTGGCGACGGGCGGGGACACGCAGGTCAGGTACCTGCGTTATGCCGATGCCGAGAAAATCGCCGACAAACTCAAAGGGCAAGCCACCGCCTCCGCCAAGGCGCAAGGCGGTCCTCCAACGGCGGCCGCCGCCGGGGGCGGCGGCGGCGGATCCAACGTCGACGCCAGCGTCACCATTTGGGCGGACATCGCCACCAACGCCTTGATCATCACCGCGCCGCCCAAAATCATGAAGTCGCTCATGGCCGTGATCGACAAGCTCGATATCCGCCGCGCGCAGGTCCAAGTCGAAGCTCTGATCGTCGAGATCGACGTCAACAAGAGTTCCAACCTCGGCGTGCAGTGGATCCTCGACGGAGGCAATAACTATGGCTACGGCGTGACGAATTTTCCCGGCAGCGGCACGAGCATCATCGATCTGGCGTCAGCCGTGTTGAGCGCCACCGGCAGCACCACTAGCTCCAGTACCAGTTCTACGGGTATCAGCAGTTCGACGATCGGCACCGGAGCCACCTTTGCGCTCGGCAAGTACAATTCGAACACCGGCAAGGGCTTCGCCGCATTGATTCAGGCGCTACGCAGCGACGGCAGCAGCAACATCATCTCCACGCCGTCGCTGATCACCATGAACAACGAGGAAGCCGAGGTGAAGGTGACTCAGGAGATTCCGTTGATCACCGGTTCCTACAGCAACTCGACCGCGAGCACCAACGGCACCACCAGCCCCTTCACCACCATTCAGCGCGAGGAAGTGGGTACGATTCTCAAGGTCACGCCGCACATCAACGAAGGCAATTCGGTGCAGCTCAAGATCGAGCAGGAAGACTCCTCGCCCGGCGCCAAGCTCACCGACTCGGCCGATATCTCCACCAACAAGCGTTCCATCAAGACCACCGTCCTCATCGAGGACGGGGGAATCATCGTGCTCGGCGGCCTGATGTCCGATACCGTCTCGGAGAGCCAGGACCGCGTCCCCGTGCTGGGGGCCATCCCGCTGCTCGGCAACCTGTTCAAGTCGCGCAGCGGCTCGCGCCAGAAAAAGAACCTGCTGGTCTTCATCCGTCCGAAAATATTGCGCGACGCCGATGCGACCGAGAGCACCAGCGAAGCGAAATACAACGAGGTCCGCCAGCAGCAGAAAACCCTGAACAACGGTCATATCACCCTGCTGCCGGGACAGAAGCAACCCGTCGTGCCGCCCATGCCCCCGGGCTCAGGCCTGCCGGCGCCGTCGCCGTCAGGAACGAATGCACAGGGCGCGACGCCCGACACTTCCGGACCGCATCCGACGCCATGAACGCGGAACTGCAAGATCCGGCGCAGCAGCGCAAGCTGTCGTTTCCGTTTGCGAAACGGCATGGAGTCTTGGTGCGCGGCATCGCCGACGGAGTCGCCGACACGGTGTGCCGGCCCGGTGTGACGCCGCAAAGTCTCGCGGAAGTTCGCCGCTTCGTCGGCGTGCCCTTGAAGCTCGAGCGCGTATCCGTCGAGTCCTTCGATTCCCTGCTGCGGGTCGCCTATGAAGCCGGCTCGGGCGCCGCGATGCAGATGCTCGAAGGCTTGGACGACAATACCGACCTGGCGCACCTGGCCGAGGACATTCCGGAATCCTCGGATCTGCTCGAGAGCGACGATGAAGCGCCGATCATCCGTTTGATCAACGCGCTGCTCACGCAGGCGGTGAAGGAAAACGCCTCGGATATCCATATCGAGCCCTACGAAAATCGCCTGGTCATTCGTTTCCGCGTCGACGGCGTCCTGCGCGAGGTGCTGCAGACCAAGCGCGCCGTGGCGCCGCTGGTGGTGTCGCGCATCAAGGTGATGTCCAAGCTCGACATTTCCGAGCGGCGCCTGCCGCAGGACGGAAGAATTTCCCTGCGCATCGCCGGACGCGCGGTCGATGTGCGGGTATCCACCCTGCCCTCCGGCCACGGCGAGCGGGTGGTGCTGCGGCTGCTCGACAAGCAGGCCGGGCGCATCGAACTGACCTCATTGGGAATGGACCTGCGCACCCAGGAGATCATGGATGAAATCATCCACAAGCCCCACGGCATCATCTTGGTGACCGGACCCACGGGCTCGGGCAAGACCACCACGCTGTATGCCGCGCTCGAGCGCATCAACGACAACACCCGCAATGTCATGACCGTCGAGGATCCGATCGAGTACTACATCGACGGAATCGGCCAGACCCAGGTGAACACCAAGGTCGAGATGACTTTCGCGCGCGGCCTGCGCGCCATCCTGAGACAGGATCCCGACGTGGTCATGGTCGGCGAAATCCGCGACTTGGAAACGGCGCAGATCGCCGTGCAGGCCAGCTTGACGGGCCATCTCGTGCTGTCCACCCTGCATACCAACACTGCGGTGGGCGCCGTCACGCGCCTGCGGGACATGGGCATCGAGCCGTTCCTGCTGTCATCGAGCTTGATCGGCGTGCTGGCTCAACGCCTGGTGCGCGTCCTCAATCATGAAACGCGGGAGCCGTTCCAGGCCGGAGAGTACGAGCGCCGCCTCTTGAATCTCGAGCCCAAGGGCGATCCGGTCGAGCTGTTCAGGCCGAGCAGCGAACCCGGCAGCGGCTACCGCGGCCGGACCGGCATCTACGAACTCATCGCGGTCGACGATCACATGCGCACCATGATCCACGACGGCTCGTCCGAGCAGGACTTGGAGCGCTATGCGCGCACGGCGAGCCCGGGCATCCGCGACGACGGCCGCAGGAAGGTGATGGCAGGCGAGACGACGCTCGAAGAAGTGCTGCGCGTCACCCGCGAAGACTGATGGGCGCCTTCGAATACACCGCCCTGGATGCGCAAGGCCGGGAGCGCAAGGGTCTGATCGAGGGCGACACGCCGAAGCACGTCCGGCAGCTGCTGCGCGACAAGCACCTGCTGCCGATGGAAATCCAGGAGACGGCGCAGAAGGAACTGAAGAAGAGCCGCGCCCGCGGCTTCATGCGCCGCGGCTTGTCGACGCTCGATCTCGCCCTCTTGACCCGCCAGCTGGCCACTTTGCTGCGCTCCGGCCTGCCGCTGGAAGAATCGCTGCAAGCGGTGGCGGAGCAGACCGAGAAGCCCCGGGTGCAAAGAATCGTGCTCGGCGTGCGCAGCAAGGTGGTCGAGGGCCATCCGCTCGCCGACGGCCTCAAGGATTTTCCGCAGGCGTTTCCCGAGATCTACCGCGCGACCGTGTCCGCCGGCGAGCAGTCGGGCAAGCTCGATCAGGTGCTCGAACGGCTGTCCGATTACACCGAATCGCGGCAGGTCATGGGCCAGCAGGTCAGCAATGCACTGGTGTACCCCATCGTGCTCATGGTCCTATCCTTCGCCATCGTGTCCTTCCTTCTCGCCTACGTCGTGCCCCAGGTCGTCGCCGTGTTCGAATCGGGCCACCAGGAGCTGCCGATCGCAACGCGCATTCTGATCGGCATGAGCGATCTGATCCGCCACGATTGGTTTTATGCGCTGATCGTCATAGCGGCGGCCACCTGGGGGTTTTTGCGCTGGCTCAGGGCGCCGGAAGCGCGCTTGAAGTTCGACCGGTTCCTGCTGCGGGTTCCTCTGGTGGGCAAGCTCATCCGCGGCTTGAATACCGCCCGATTCTCCCGCACTTTCAGCATCCTGACGGCGAGCGCGGTCCCGGTGCTCGAGGCGCTGCGCATCTCCGCCGAGGTCGTCAACAACCTGCCCATGAAGCGCGCCGTCGAGGATGCGGCTTTGCGGGTCCGCGAGGGCGCCCCCATCGGAAAATCGCTCGCCGCGCGCAAGCTCTTCCCTCCCATGATGATCCATCTGATCAGCAGCGGCGAGAGCAGCGGCGAGCTCGAGAAGATGCTCGAGCGCGCCGCGTCGAACCAGGAACGCGAAATGGACGGCCTGCTGTCGACCATGACCAATCTTTTGGGCCCCTTCATGGTGGTGTTCATGGGCGGGGTGGTCATGTTCATCGTGATCGCGCTTCTGTTGCCGATATTTCAGCTCAACGACCTGGTCAAATGACGGACTGTGCGGCAGGGTATTGCACCTGAGCCGCCTTTCCGTTTATAACGCGCGCATGCAGGTTCACTGGTTGGACAACCCAGCTTCGGAAGCATGAGCGAAAAGCCCGAGTCGGACGAATTCGAGGAGGAGGACGCCGAAGATGCGGCGCCCGGCGGTGATGACGTCGATGTCGATCACATCATGCGCGATGTCGAGTCGCCGCGCCGGCGCGCGCCGAAGGGGGCGGAGCCGGCATGGCGCCGCCTCGAACGCGTCATGGAGGAAAGGCGCACCGCGGAGTTGATGAGCGACTTCGACGATTACGAGATCGCCGACTCCGGAGCGGATGCGCGCGCCGGCACGGGCGCCGCCGATGACGAGAACGCGGCCGGCGCCGATTCCGACGAGGCGCCGGCGCCGCCGGTGCACGCCGAAAAGCCGGCGCGAAAGAAAAAGAAGGCGCGCTGATCAGCGCGGGCGGCCGCGCTGCCGCCCTCAAATTTCGTTGCGCTTCGCAAACTGGCCGATATGGTCCGCGGCCCTGAACGCCAGAGCCTGAATGGTCATGGTCGGCTGGCCGCGTCCCGAGGTCACGAAGCTCGAACCGTCGCAGATGAACAGATTCCGCACATCGTGCGTGCGGTGATGCTTGTCCACCACGGAGGTCGCCGGATCGTTTCCCATCCGGCAGGTGCCCAATAAGTGAACTCCAGCTTCGTTTTCCTCGATCGCGTCGCGCCAGACTTTTTGCGCACCTGCGGCGTGCATGATCTCGACCTGGCGGTCCTGCAAGAAACGCGCGAAGGCGAGGTCGTCGGGGTGGTCCTTGTAGGTGACGCGCAGCGCCGGGATGCCCCATGCATCCTTGAGCTCGGGATCGATGCTGATGCTGTTGGTTTCCACGGGCAGCGACGTGCTGTGTCCCGCCGACACCATGGACCGGGGAAATGCCTCGATTCGCGCCTTGAGCGCCGCGCCCCACAACGGCAGTTCGCCGCCGCTCGACATCGCCCAAATCGCCGGCTGAGGATTGATGCGGCCGTCGATTCCGCCGCCGCCGTAGAATCCGCGCTTCGGATCGGAGTCGTAGAAGTCATGCAGGATGCGCGTCACTTGCACGCTCTTGTGCTCGTTGAGTTCATGTTCGAAAACGGCGTGCGCCGAGGCGCCCTGATTGAACATGAGATACTTGCCCACCAGGCCGCTCGAATTCGCGAGCCCGTCGCCAAAGCGCGGGTTTTTGGAATTGAGCAATAGTCGGGCCGTCTCCGCGCCGTTGGCGGACAAGACGACGGCGCGCGCCTTTTGGAAGTGGTCGCGCTTGTCGCGATCGAAGTAGTGCACGCCGGTGGCGCGGCCGCCCGCATCGCTCGCCACCCGGTATACGTAGCTGTCCGCCCGCACCTCGCAGCGCCCCGTGGCCTCGGCCTCCGGGATCATGGTGTACAGCGCCGAGGACTTGGCCCGTGCCTCGCAGCCGAATCCCATGCAGAATCCGCAATGCACGCAGGCGGGACGCCCGCGGAACGGCTGCGAGGTAATCGCCATGGGCGCCGGAAACGGATGCAGCCCCAATTTGCGGGCGCCTCGCTCGAGCAGAACGCCCGAGGACTTTACCGGGACCGGCGGCATGGGATAGGGCTTGGAGCGCGGCGGGTCGAACGGACTGGCATGGGCAAGGCCCGACACGCCGACCTCCCATTCCACCTTGGTGTAGTACGGTTCGAGTTCCTGGTAGGTGATCGGCCAATCGGCGAATCCGGTCCCCGGGATGGAGCCGAGGACGCTGCGCTCGTTGAAGTCTATTTCATGAAAGCGCCAGTAATTCGCCGTGAAGTGATTGCTGCTGCCGCCGACCAGGCGTGCGTACAGAGCGGGCGGCATCGCCTTTGCTACCCGTGCGGCCGCATCGGCGTTCTTGCGAAACGTCTGCGGACTGATTTTCGGATCGACGGTGATGCCGCTCAGAAAGAAGTATTTCAGTTCGTCGTGCTCGAAGTCGGCGGGCGAGAAACGCGGCCCCTGCTCGAATACCAACACGGTAAAACCGGACTGCGACAATTCGCGCGCCAGCACCGCGCCGGCGGCGCCGGAACCGACGACGGCAAAATCCACCGTCTCGTTCGGTTTGAACCGGCGGGAAGTCACGAGTTCTCCTCCGCCGAATACGGCACGAATCCGCCATACTCGCGGTCATAGAAGCCGAACGGCGGCGTGAAGGCGTGCCGGTCCTCGAAGCCCATCAGCTGCCATCCCGCGCCGCGAAAGTTGCCGCCATAGCGGGGAGAGCTGAACATGCCCAGCAGGGTCAAAGTACGCACCGCGCCGAAGAAGGGCGTGTGGTCCACCGTTCCGAGATAGGCGATCTGACTGTCCGAACCGGCCGCGGCGAACGTTCCCGCCGCGGGATTCGCGCCGCGAAATCCCGCCTGGAATTCCTTCAAGCCCGGACGAAAATCGGCCGACCAATCGGCGAAAAACGTCGATAGCGCACGATCGATGAAGTACACGGCATGCGCCTCGCGCGCACCAGGCGTCGCGCCGCTCGGCATGATCTGGGCGCAGATGGCGTCGACGTCGGCCGCCTCTTCCGCCGCGAGAAACCCGAAGTTCGCAGGCTCCGCCGCGCCCGCGATATCCTCGGCATGATGAGCCGCTTCGGCGACCGCGGGCCAGTGAGCCGCAAGCCACGCGCCCGTCAGCAGCGCGCCGCTCGAGCCAAGAAACGACCGCCGGGAAATCCCGTCCTCATTGCCTGCGGAGTTCATTTCATCCCTCGATTGTTGTCAGTGAGCCGCCGAACCATCCGATCGTGCACTCCGGGCAAACGGCGCGTCAAGCGCAAATCCCAATTGGAATATGCCACACTGATTCGTGCCCGCGACAAAACATTACCCGGCGCGTGTGGCCGATCGCGAAGCGCGCCTCGCGCGGTTCGATCTCCTCCATGCACGCATGGGGAGCGTGAGGCTCGCGCTCGGCGCCTCATTTTTGATCGCGGCATGGCTGTGCTTCGGCCCCTACGCGCTGCCGGCGGCATGGCTGTTCGTGCCCGTCGGCGGATTCATCGCCGCCATCGCGTATCACCAACGCGTCAAGTCGCTGCGCTCGCGCGTGCAGCGCGCCGTCGCGTTCTACCGCCTGGGAATCGACCGGATGCAGGACCGATGGCGCGGCACCGGGCGGAGCGGCGGCCAGTTCGACGAGCCGCACCATATCTACGCGGCCGATCTCGACTTGTTCGGCGCCGGCAGCTTGTTCGAACTGTTGTGTGCGGCACGCACCCAGATGGGCGAATCGACGCTGGCGCGCTGGCTGCTGAAGCCGGCGGATCTGGACACGATCCGGGAAAGGCACGCCGCCATCGCGGATCTGCGCGAGCGCTTGGATTTTCGCGAAGATCTGGGGATTTGCGGCGACGTACCCTTCATCGCCGTGCATTCCGAGACGCTGACGGTCTGGTCGCGATCGCCGAATCAGCTGGACCGCCCGTGGATACGATGGACCGTTCCCGCACTGGGCATGCTCGCCGTGGCGGCGGCCGCCGCGTGGGGCATTGGGGGACTGCGGTATCCCCTGCTTGCGGTGCTACTGGCGGAGATTGCGGTCATGTACGGTTTGAAGAAACCCGTCGCGGCTGCCATTGCCGGAGTCGAGAACGCCTACGAGGATTTGAAGGGCCTGTCGCTCCTGTTGAAGCGGATCGAAGCAGAGAGCTTCGAGGCCCCCCGGCTGCGGACGCTGCTGGCCATGCTCACATCGCATGCCCGGAGCGCATCCGAAACCCTGTCGCGGCTCGCCACCATCGTCAATTTCGTCGAGTCACGCCGCAATCCGCTGCTGGCGCCCCTGATGCTGCTCGTCATGTACCCGCTGCAAGCCGCGCTCGCGGCGGAGCGCTGGCGCACGGCCAACGGTGCGGCCGTCGGCGCCTGGCTCGACGTGCTCGGCGAGATCGAGGCCTTGGTGTCGCTGGCCCGCTACGCCGACGAACATCCGCAAGATCGTTTCCCCGAATTCATCGCCGGTTCGGAGTTCGCTGCCCGCGCGGGATTCACCGCCGGTGCGGAATTCACCGCCGGCGCGGCAGCCTTTCGCGCCGCCGAGCTCGGACATCCGCTGATCCCCGCCGCGACCCGGGTCTGCAACGACGTCGACATTTCGTATCCCACGCGCCTGCTGCTCGTCAGCGGCTCGAATATGTCGGGCAAGAGCACGTTGCTGCGCACCGTCGGGGTCAATACCGTGCTCGCCATGGCCGGCGCGCCCGTTCGGGCGCGGCGTCTGCAGCTCACCCCGCTGCAAGTCGGCGCCAGCATCCGCATCAACGATTCACTGCACGAAGGCAGCTCGCGCTTCTATGCCGAGATCACGCGGCTGCGTCAGCTGTTCGAGCCTTCCGCATTGCCCATGCTGTTTCTGTTGGATGAATTGCTGCAGGGAACGAACTCGGCGGACCGGCGAATCGGCGCCCAGGGTGTCATACGCGCGTTGATCGAGCGCGGCTCGATCGGATTGATCAGCACCCACGATCTCTCCCTGGTCGATGTTCCCGGACTGGCGGACGGCGTCCTCGTCAACGTGCATTTCCAGGACGAGCTGCACGAGGGCCGCTTGACGTTCGATTTCAAGCTCCAAGACGGCATCGTCACCAAGAGCAACGGCATCGAACTCATGCGCTCGATCGGACTCGACGTGTGAATCGCCGGGCGCGCGGGCGGCGGTTGCTACGAAGACTTCCGAATTCGCGGCCGCCCGCCGCGCTTGCCGTTCTCCCTGGAACTTGCGGCTTTACGGACGGATGTCCTGGATCCGGCGTGGCGCGCGAGTTCGGCCATCCAATTTTTCGAACCGAAGATGCCACCCGCCAAACCCGCAACACTGAGATCGGCGTCCAGAGATTCCCAGTGCAATCCCGTTCCCAAAGGAGTCAACTCCACGCTCGCCAGTTGAGCAGGGCTCGCGCTCTTCAAACCTTGCAACAACTTTGGAGGCAACATCAAGATCACGCCATTCGTGAGCTCTATTACCAGGCGAGCTTTGCGGGCATCGTAATAGGCCTTTTTCGCACGGGGTTGCGCAGCCAGACGTGCTTCACCGCTTTTGGTCGCGGAAGCATATGAGCGTGTCAATTCGTCATCGGCCCAATCGCTCATGAATCTCACTCCACTTTTTTGCCATCATCGCCCGATGTGCACGTGTGCCGGCGGGTGATCGTTTGACCAAATGACAAACTTAAGACCTTCTACTCGAAGTATGGTTGGCATAATAATAACCTATCAGATAGGTTTATACAATGGTAATAAGAAATTACGGTATAAAACGATTTTATTCAATGAAAATTCCGCGACGCAAACGTGAGGTCTCCGAGCATCGCCGAGAGATCGATCAGCCGCCGCGCGATCACATGCTGCACGTCGCCCTCTCTCTGCAGCTTGCCGTGCACCTCGAGCAGACGCGATTCGAGCAGCGCGGCGCGCTGCTCCACGGCGACACGGGTCCACACGATCAAATTCACATAGCCGGTCTCATCTTCCATGGTGACGAAAGTCACCCCGCCCGCGCTGCCCGGCCTCTGCCGCGTGATGACCAAGCCCGCGGTGATCACCTGCCTGCCATTGGGCTTGTCCCATAGTTCCTGCGTCGGCAGCACGCCGCGCCGCTGCAATTTCTCGCGCAGCAGGCACAGCGGATGGCGGCGCAGCGTCAAGCCGGTGCTGCCATAGTCGGCGGCGATGTCCTGCCCTTCGCGCGGCGCACGCAGCAGCGGGATGCCTTCCTCGATCGCCGTGGCAGCCGGCAGCAAGGGCAGCTCACGTTCCACGCCGGTCACCTGCCATACCGCGCGATGCCGGTGGCCCGCAAGAGAGCCGAGCGCATCGGCGGCGGCCAGCGCTTCGAGATCGCGCCGGTCGAGATCCGCCCGTTCGGCAAGATCGCCGATGGAATCGAACGCGCGCACGGCGCGCGCCGCGAGCAGCCGCGCCGCCCCCTCGCTCGATAACTGCTTCACCAGCCGAAGACCCAAGCGCAGCGCGGGCCGGCCGTCGGCCCGGCGTTCGAGCGTGCAATCCCATCCGCTTTGGGCCGCGTCGATGGATCGCACCTCCACGCCGTTAGACCGCGCGTCGCGCACCAATTGTGCCGGTGCATAGAAGCCCATGGGCTGGCTGTTGACCAATGCCGCGCAAAACGCCGCGGGCTCGTAGTGCTTCAGCCAGGCCGAGGTATAGACGAGGAGCGCGAAGCTCGCCGCGTGGGAATTATGCACAACGAAGTGATTGGCCAGAAAATTATGATCGCCTTCGATCTGCAAATCATATGTTTCTCGGTTCCCGACTGCCTCGATCCGTACGATCCTGTCCCAATAAACGTCGGAGTGTGCCAAACGCGAGAGATCAGGTGACTCCAAAGCCACGGCAAGACGATCGATCACATGACGGAGAAAGCCTTTTTTTTTGAAATTATTGCCACTAATTTCACGCATCGACAGTCCGGTCATCTGACCAATCTCATTCCAGGTCAATTTCTGCGCAGCTCGTTCACGCCGAATTATTGAACGAACTTCGGCTGGAATGATATCGCGTGACATGCGCCCATTTGGCCGCATGGACAGCAATTTAGAGAGTCGCCGCTTCCTCGGATCTAGAAAGCGACGGCCTATATAACGCCAAAACAAGCGTAATGGCTCTTCACCCGTTACGGTTACGACTTGAAATGACAACTCCCGTCCTTTGTAGGTACGTATCCGGTAATAGATACGAGCAACGATTCCAAGCCGTAGGAGCAAATACTGTATTTGCGGAGCCAAAGTGTCCGAAGCGGTATCGTATGACGCATGTCCTGTCATGGAAAAGCCGCCATCACCCTCCCATAACCGTGCAAGCAGCAACGCGATATCGCTGTTGCTCAGTTCAAAGACAGTGGGAGGTATGCATTTTTCGCGGGCTTTACACGCCCATACACCTTGCGTACGTAACCAAGTGACGGCGCCAATCTGGCGTTTCCTATCAATTCGGCGAACGCGTATGGAGAAGCAACCTTTGTGCAACTCCACTACCGCTCTAGTGTTTGGAAAGCGCTCAACGGCCTTTACGAAGTCATCGCGATGCCAAGATTCAGTCGTATAAAAATAAAATGTGTTGGGATGACAGAGGTTGCCTTCAGCAATTAAATCGGCGAGAACGAGAATCTTATGCCGTGGCCACTTGCGGCGTCCTAGAATCGGTAGACGGCGGGCCGTCGCCACGAAATCGCCGACTTTGAGCTTTCCCAACGGAACCCAACCGCTCATGGTCATGAAAGGATGCTCGGCCGTCGCGGTAATTTCACGGCCCAGGGCCGAATGCAGGTGCAGCACGGGCTTCATCCCGCTTCGCATGATGCGCAGCACTTTTCGCTTTCTCAGGCGCAGGTCATGATCGCAGGCAAGTGTGTTATCGAGTCTGGCCTGCCCGCTGACGACCTCATCGATGGTCACCCACTTTCCGCTGTCCGCATCCACGACGCGCGTGTCGCCGACGACGCATTCCGGAAATCCATATTCGCCAAATCCCAATATCTGATTGAAGATCTGGTGCGCGAAGCTCTCCGGATACCCGCGCTCGCGCATGCCCTCGATCAATTGCTGCTGGAAAGGCTCGAGGCCGCCCTTGCGCTTCCAGGCCGCCATGGCGCGGCGCAATCGGTCCGCCTCGCCGGGAGAGAAGCCGGCCGCGACGATCGCCAGCTGCATGACCTGTTCCTGGAAAATCGGCACGCCCAGGGTGCGCTTGAGAACCGCCTCGACTTTCTCGCTGGGGTAGGTCACCTCCTCCTCGCCGTTGCGCCGGCGCAAATACGGATGCACCATTTCGCCCTGGATCGGGCCGGGACGCACGATCGCCACCTCGATCACCAGGTCGTAATAATTCCGCGGCCGCAGCCGCGGCAGCATGGACATCTGGGCCCGCGACTCGACTTGAAAGACGCCCGTCGTCTCGGCGCGGCAGATCATGTCGTAGACGGCTTGATCCTCGCTCGGTACGCTCGCGAGGTTCAATTCGCCCGGGACCCGAGAAGAACCGCCGAAATCGTTCACCAGCTGGAATGCCCGGCGTATCGCACTCAGCATTCCCAAACCCAGCACATCGACTTTCAGCAGGCCCAGAGCATCGAGATCGTCCTTGTCCCACTCGATCACCGTGCGGTCGGGCATGGCCGCATTCTCGATGGGCACGAGTTCATCCAGGCGGCCGCGCGCGATGACGAAGCCGCCCACATGCTGCGACAGATGGCGCGGGAACCCCAGGATTTCCGCCGCAAGCACGATGAGCCTCGCAATCACCGGATCGTCGGGATCGAAACCGGAGGCGCGGATGCGGTCGGGATCGATCCGCTGGCCATCCCACCATTGCATGCCCCGCGCGAGCCGGTCGACTTGAGCAAGATCCAGTCCCATGGCCTTGCCCACGTCCCGCAGAGCGCTGCGCGGACGGTAGCAGATGACGGTGGCCGCCAGCGCCGCACGTTCGCGTCCGTATTTTCCGAAGATATATTGGATCACCTCTTCGCGGCGCTCGTGCTCGAAGTCCACGTCGATGTCCGGCGGTTCGTTGCGCTCCTTGGAAATGAAGCGCTCGAACAGCATGGACATGCGGGAGGGATCCACCTCGGTTATCCCTAAGCAGTAGCAGACGGTGGAGTTGGCCGCGGAGCCACGGCCCTGGCAGAGTATCCCCTGCGAGCGCGCGTATTGAACGACGTCATGCACGGTCAGGAAAAACGGCTCGAATTTGAGCTCGGCGATCAATCGCAATTCATGCTCGATATTCTCGCGCACCGCGGCGGGCACGCCCCCGGGCCAGCGGTGGACGCATCCGCGTTCGGTGAGTTCGCGCAGATGGCTGGTGGGAGTGGCTCCTTCGGGCACAATTTCCTCGGGATATTCGTAGCGCAGTTCATCCAGCCTGAAAGTGCAGCGTTCGGCGATCTCGATCGTTTGCTCCAGCAGCGCCGCGGGGTACAGCTCGGCCAGACGGGACAAAGGCCGCAGACAGCGCTCGCCATTCGGATACAGGGCGTAGCCGGCGGCTTGCAGCGGCGTGTTCAAGCGGATCGCCGTCAGCACATCCTGCAAGGCGCGGCGGCGGCGGCGGTGCATGTGCACATCGCCCGCGGCGACCCGCGGCACCCCCAGCGACCTGCCCAGCGTTTCGAGCATTTCCAAGCGGCGCGTGTCGAAGCCGCCGGTCAGCAATTCCACGCCCATCCAGAGGCGCCCCTCGAATCGCTCACGCAGCCAACGGCCGTCCTGCTCGGTCCGCTGCGCAAGAGTCCGGTCGGCGGCCGGCAGCCAGAGGAGCAGGCACCCATCGAGCGAGTTCTCGAGTTCGGCGCGCGCGAGCTCATAACGGCCTTTGACGGCGGCGCGGCGTGCCCGGCTGATCAAACGGCTCATGGCGCCATAGCTCGCTCTATCCGTGGCCAGCACGACGAGCTTGAGTTCATCGATGCAGCGAAGCTCGGTGCCGATGATCAGAGGCAGCCCGTTTTCTTTGGCCGCGACGTAGGCGCGTACCACGCCCGCCACTGAGCATTCATCGGTGAGCGCCAGTGCACGGTAATTCAAACGCGCGGCTTGCTCGACCAGTTCCTCGGGGCTGGAGGCGCCGCGCAGAAAGGAAAAATTGCTCAATGCATGGAGCTCGGCGTATGCGGATGGGCCGCAGGCGAGCCCGCCGTTCAAGCGAACATCCCGTGCAGATACCAGAGTTTGGATCGGCGTTCCTGGAACACCCACAGCTTTGCGCCATGCGCTGCGCGGATTTGGCGTGCGACGTAGTAATCGCGCGCCACGCCCCGGCCGTCCCACCAACCGCTTTCGATGCGTTCGGGTCCTTGTTCCAGGATCAATTCGCTGTCCAGCGGCACAGGCGCGTCCAGCAGCCATACAGGGCGGGGCATGGCGTGATCGGCACCGCGAACCGCCGTCTTTTCGCCGGCGCGCAAAACAGAAGCCAGGCGCAATTCGCGGACGCGCTGCCAGGCCGCTTCGGGCCGATGTTCGGGAATTGAAACCACTCCGTACACCGCCTCCTCGCCCAGCCGCGCCCGCAGGCGCTCCACCAACTGGGGCGCAGTGTCGCGGCCGCCGGCTCCCGCCAATCCCGCGAAGGCGTCGAGCGAAGCGGCCGAGAGAGGCTGGAGAGCACCCGATGCGAGTTCCATCCCGCGGACCGGCGCAGAAAGTTCGAGCCGCTCCAGTTTCTGGATCAGCACATCCATCAGGCGGCGGCGTTCGCTGGTAATGCTCGCCAGTCCCAAGCGCACGCAGGTGGCGGGACCTGCGCGGTGCCGCAGCTTCAACCTCAATGTTTGAACACCGGCCTGGCGTTCGCGCAAGAACCGCGCGCAGCGTTCGACCAAGGGTTCGACCGCCTTCTCCAGATAAGCGGTGGTCTCGATCTCCGATTCGAAATCGCAGCGCTCGCGAAAACGTTCCCGCGGCACGAACGCGCGGCGCGGCGCCGCTTGCCGCGCCAATGCAATGTCGAGATCTTTCACCGCGCCGACACCCAGGCGGCGCGTGAGGCCCGCCCGCGGCAGCCGCAGCAAATCGCCCATCCGCGTCACGCCCAGGGCGCGCAAGGTCTGCAATCGATCCGCATCCCAGGCCGTGCAGGCAATGGGCAGCTTCGCCATCCGTCCCGCCAGCATGCCGAGATCTTCGATACGTACCGGCTGGCCGGCGCGGGCGAACCACAGCGCCGCCAACGTCGATGGTGCCGTCGCGCTCGATGCCTCGAGCGCAAGCTGACGCCAGCAGGCATCGATGTTGGCGTGCAAGGTCTCCAAGGGGCCGAGCAGTTTCAAGCTGCCCTTGATTTCCAGCAGCAACGCGTTGGGCGGCTCGATGCTGACCAACGAGGTGAAGGCGTGAGCATGCATGCAGAGTTTTTGCAGCTTGGCGGCCGACGCGTCGGCCTCGATCAATTCCGGAAACACCACCGCGTACCAAAGCTGCCTCGAACGCGCCCGAGCGGCCGTTTGCGGCGTGGGCGGTACGCCGCCGCCCGGCGCCTCGGACGGCCTAGGGCGGTAGGCAGGCTTCGACGCGGATGCGGGCGCGGGTACGGGTGCGGGTGCGGGTGCGGGCAGCGCGGGCGAAGTATTCCCAGCGGCAAACAAATCTGCCGTCCGTGATTTCGCATGCCGCGCCATTAGGGGCCGCCAAGATCGACGGGCCCAGGGCGGCCGCCCTGAACCTTGAGTAGATCGAGCTGCATCTCGTGCTCGCCCCGGCTCACGACCAAGCGCAGGCTCGCGGGCGAAGACTCAAAACGATGCCGCTCGGGACGAAACAGCACCCCGAGCGCGCCGCCCGCTTCGGCCGCGAGTTTCAACCGTCGCAGCCAGCGATCATCCGTGCCTTTGAGCCACAGCAATACGGCCGCGCAGACACCCGATCCCAACGCCTGTTCCGCTGCCCACAACGCTTCGTTGGCGGTGGTCGGCCGCACCACCAGCAAACGAGTCAGTTCGATTCCCTGCTGCGCTAAGGCCGGTGCGTAAGGCTCATGGGGAGGTGCAATCCAGACCAGCCAGGGAACATCGCCGATCCTGCGTTGCGATTCCACGAGAGCCGGCAGAAAAAGCTGCACTTCGCCCAAGCCGGTATCGTCCAGCAACACCTCGATGAGCGACGCCGTCGGCCACCCTCCCCCGGGCAAGCGCGCATCCAGCGAGCTCTTACCGGTGGACCAAACCGGGCGAGTGGGGGCAGCCGAGGCGTCTTTTAACTTCCAGACGCGTGCATCGGCCAAAATATTCGCAAGCGACGATACGTCACGCGGCATCCACGTCTTTACCGCGACGAAGCACCCCGACGACCACCCCTTCGATAATCATGGGCTGTTCTCTGAGATCGATACGGATGGGTTCGAAATCGGCATTTTCGGGCAGCAGCCAGACGATCGTGCCTTCCTGCCGATAACGTTTGACGGTGACCTCGTTTTCCAGGCGCGCGACCACGATCTGGCGGTTGCGCACCTTGGGCGTGCGATGCACGGCCACCAGATCGCCATCCAGGATACCGGCGTTTTTCATGCTCATGCCCTGCACTTTCAGCAGGTAATGCGGTTGGGGCTGGAATAATTGCGGGTCGATTTGATAACGCTTTTCGATATGCTCTTCGGCCATGATCGGCCGGCCGGCGGCGACGCGTCCGATGAGCGGCAATCCCAATTGCTCGCGCAGAATGTCTTTGAGCTGGATGCCCCGTGACGCCCCGGGAATCAGATCGATGACGCCCTTGCGCTGCAGGGCACGCAAATGTTCTTCGGCGGCATTCGGCGATTTGAACCCTAAGGTGCGGGCGATTTCCGCGCGGGTGGGCGGCATGCCGCTTTCCGAAATGGAATTCTGAATGAGCCTCAAGATCTGGGTTTGACGGGGCGTAAGGTCCGACATGCATCACCTGTATATGTAGCCAGTGACTGTTATTATATACAGTCACTGGCTACTGGCAAGTCCACCGACGGCACGGTAATTTGCCGGCTGCCATTTCCCCAACGGATCATCCATGACAGAAGAAAAACAAGATCGCTCCTCGGATCGCTCGCTCGGCATGGATCGGCCCATCACGCGGCGCGATTTCCTCAATGGCATGGCCGTCGGAGCCACCGCCATCGGAGCCGGCACGGCATCCCTTCCCTTGTTTGCAGGGCCGCTGCCTGAACCCGCCGGCCCCGGAACGGCATTGCCCCCCGCCGCTCAAGATGCCTTCGGCTACTACCCGCCCCTGCTCACAGGGCTGCGCGGCAGCCATGCGGGTTCCTTCGAGGACGCTCACGCCTTGCGCGACGGCAAGACCTGGCCGGCCGCGACGGATACCGGCGAGGAATACGATCTGATCGTGGTCGGCGCAGGAATCAGCGGGCTTGCCGCCGCCCACTTCCATCGCGCCCACGCCAAGGCCAACAGCCGCATCCTCATTTTGGATAATCACGACGATTTCGGCGGCCACGCCAAGCGCAATGAATTCAATCTAGGCGGGCATCTCAATATATTGAACGGCGGCACCTTGGAAATCGACAGCCCACGGCCCTATGGTCCGATTGCCGCGGGCCTCCTGGCCACGCTCGGCATCGACGTGGAAAAACTCATCAAGACGACCCAGCACCTCGAGTTCTACGAGCACCTCGGTTTGCAAAGCAGCGTGTTCTTCGATCGGGAAACCTTCGGTGCCGACAAGCTGGCCGCCGGATTGGGCCGCCTGCCATTCCAACAATTTCTCGCCGACGCACCGCTCTCGGCGGCGGCGCGCGCCGCCATCGTCCAGATCCAGGAAGGCAAGATCGATTACCTGCCCGGCCTGTCGTCGGACGAAAAAAAGCAGCGTCTGTCGCGCACGAGCTATGAATCATTTCTGCGCGATACCGTGCGGGTCGAGCCGGCCGTCCTTCGTTTCTATCACGCGCGCACCATGGGCGAATGGGGCGTCGGCACCGACGCGGTATCTGCGCTCGACTGTTGGGGATTCGGCCTCCCGGGATTTCAGGGCATGAACCTGGCAAAAGGTTCCATCCGGCGCATGGGCTTCACGCCGGCGGGGTACGAAGACACCGGAGGGTCGTACCGGCTGCATTTCCCCGACGGCAACGCGACCATCGCGCGCTTGCTGGTGAGGAATCTCATACCGGGTGCGGTACCGGGCAACAGCACCGAGGATGTGGTCACTTCGCGCGTGAACTATGCCCAACTCGACCGCAGCCCGGCCGCGGTTCGATTGCGGCTGAACAGCATCGCCATTCGCGTCCAGCATCTGGGGGAATCCAATTCGGCGCAGCGCGTCGAGGTTTCCTATCTGCGCGGCGGCCGCGCGTTCACCGCCCGCGCGCGCGGCGCCGTGCTTGCCTGCTACAACATGATGATTCCGTATCTATGCCCGGAATTGCCCGCGGCCCAGAAAGATGCATTGCACAAGCTCGTGAAAACCCCTCTCGTCTATACCAGCGTCGCGCTTCGCAACCGGCGGGCATTCGATGCGTTGAAGATACATCGGGTGTATGCCCCGGGCGGCTACCACACGTATTTTCACTTGAATCCGTACGTGAACATCGGCGATTACCGCAGCCCGAAGGCGGTGGACGATCCGGTCCTGGTGCACATGGTGCGCACGCCGTGCCAACCCGGTCTTCCCGAACACGACCAGAATCGCGCCGGCCGGGCCGAGTTGCTGGCCACCCCGTTCGAGACCTTCGAGCGCAACATCCGCGATCAGCTCGGCCGCACTTTGAAGGGAGGGAATTTCGACCCCGCCCGCGACATTACCGCCATCACCGTGAATCGCTGGCCGCACGGCTATGCTCCCGAGTACAACCCGCTGTTCGACCCCGATGTTCCCGAGGCGCAGCGCCCGCATGTACTGGGCCGCGCGCAATTCGGCCGCATCGCCATCGCCAATTCGGATTCCGGCGGCGGCGCCTATACCGACTCGGCAATCGAACAGGGTCATCGCGCCGTCATGGAACTGCTGCGCGGTTAGTGGCAAACCTCAAGATGCCTGTAATATTTACATTCCGGCCTGTATTCTTAATGATGATTTAATTTCCACGAATGGAAGTAGACCAAAATAGTCGCCGACCACCGACAATTAGCGCATTTCAGTTGCAATCGACGCGCGAATTTGGCTTCATGTAGGACTGTGTTGCGACGCAGACGGGCCCGATACCTGACTGGGTCAGTCCGTGGCAGCACTTCGGGACTTTCCGATACGAATGAATTAACCCTAGGGGAATATTTTTATGACATTGACCACCACACTTAAGGCCTCTCTTGCCGTGGCCTGCGTTATTGCTTTCGCAGGTTGCACGGATCTGAAGCCCATCCAAGCCCAGATCGACGACCTGAAGTCGCAAGTCGGCAAGCTGCAGAGCGACACGGCGAAAGCCTCTAGCGATGCGGCCGCGGCCAACAGTGCCGCTGCCAGTGCGCAATCCGCCGCTTCCGGCGCGCAGAGCACCGCCAACCAGGCGTTGTCGACCGCGCAGGCGAATTCGACGGCTATTGAAGCGATCAACGAGAAGATCGATCGCATGTTCAAGAAGTCGGTTTCGAAGTAAGTCGATTTTTCGATGCTTGAACGCCGCGGCGACCCCGCGGCGTTTTTTTTGCATCAGCGCGGTAGCCCCGAATTCTGCCGCGCCGCGAACGCGCCGGTTTCCAGCAGCACATAGGCCTCTTCGCCCTTGATCACGACGCGGTTGCGGCCGGCGGTCTTCGCCTCGTAGAGGGCCTCGTCCGCCAATTGCACCGCACCCTGGGGAGTGCGGCCGATGGTGGGAGCCACCAGGCCCACCCCCACGCTCACGGTCACGGCCGCCTCGGGCTCCATCGGCGCGCCGGCATCGGAGGGCCTGATCTTCAGCCGTTCGACGCTTTCGCGCAGCCGCTCGGCCGTGTCGCGCACGTGCTCGGGCGCCAGGTCGTACAAGATGACGGCGAACTCCTCGCCTCCGTATCGCGCAGCAATGTCCAAAGGCCGCCGCGCGAAACCCTTCACCGCTTGGGCGACGTTGCGCAACGCAAGGTCCCCCGCCTGGTGGCCGAAGTCGTCGTTGTACCGTTTGAAGTGGTCGACGTCGATCATGAGAATCGCGATCGAGCGCTGGTCGCGCAGTGCGTGCTGCCATACCCGCAGCAAATGCTCATCGAAGGCGCGGCGGTTCATCAGCCCCGAGAGGCCGTCGCGGGCGACGAGCTCGCCGATCAGCGCATTCTCCAAAAAGCTCCTGCGGTAGGACTGTTCGACGTCGTGATAGACGATGGCGGCGATCACGCTGGTCAGGCTCATCGCCACCATGCTCTTGAGCAAGATGGCGGACGGAAGGCCGACGGCCAGCGCCGCGGCCGTGAACGCGGCGAGCATGATGACCGCGGTCACCAGCGCCTGCCGAAACCTGAGTCCGGCGAAAAAGAACACGGCGATCAGGTTGACGGCGAGTCCCGACAGTTCCACTTCCCGGCCGCCGGCGACGGCGCGCGCAATGAATACGCTGATGAGCGCGCAGAACACCGTGACCAGAACGCGCGAGGCGGGCTGATAGAATCTCCCGTAGTGCCGGCTCCAGACCAGCCAGAACAGCGCGCTCGTGCACGGCAGGAGTGCGCCCAGGTGGGCGAGCGAGGCCGGATCGCGAAAACCCATGCGCCGCACCTGCTCGACCGTGAACAGGACCGACAGCACAAAGGTCAGCGAAAACCAGATCCTCACGCGCAGCCGCACCCGCTGCAGATGGACGGCGCAATACTCCGCTTCCAGCGGAGCATCGAATCTCAATCGGGCCAGTCCGCGGCGCAGTTCGTGCGCGTAGGCGGAATCCGGAAAATCATCGAGATTGATGCGGTTCGTCGCCATTCTCAATAGCGCACGAGAGCCGATCCCCAGGTGAAGCCGCCGCCGAACGCCTCCAGCAGCAAAAGCTGGCCGCGCTTGATCCGGCCGTCGCGTATCCCGGTATCCAGAGCGAGCGGCACCGACGCGGCCGACGTATTGCCCTGGGTGTTGATGGTCACGATCACCCGCTCCATCGGCAGATCGAGCCGTTTGGCGATCGCCTCGATGATGCGGATGTTCGCCTGATGGGGAATCAGCCAATCGAGCTGGTCCTTGGTGATCCCATTGGCGTTGAGCGTCTCCGTGACCAGATGTCCGAGCGTGTTGACCGCGACCTTATAGACCTCGTTGCCCTTCATCTGCACGCCGGCCTTGCCCTCGCGCACCAATTTGAAACCTTTCGACACGCCGTCCGGATAGAGCAGCAAATCCTTGTACTTTCCGTCCGAATGCAAGCGCGTGCTGATGATCCCGGGTTCCTGCGAGGGCTCGAGGATCACGGCCCCGGCTCCGTCCGCGAACAGGACGCACGTGCCCCGGTCCTTCCAATCGACGATCCGCGTCAGCGTCTCCGCGCCGACCACGAGTGCGCATTTGGACTCGCCCAGCCGGACGAACTTGTCGGCCACGCTCAGGGCATAGACGAAACCGGTGCAGGCCGCCTCCAGGCTGAACGCCGGACAGCCGTGGATACCCAACCGGTCCTGCAATAGAGTGCCCACGTTTGGGAACACCAGATCCGGCGTCGTCGTGCCGACGCAGATCAGATCGATATCCGACGCGGTGACTCCCGCATCCTCCATCGCGCGGCGCGACGCATGCTCCGCGAGATCGGTGGTGGTCTCGCCCTCGGCGGCGATATGGCGCTGCTCGATCCCGGTGCGGGTCCGGATCCATTCATCGCTGGTATCGACCAGCGTTTCGAGTTCCGCGTTGGTCAGTACTTTTTTCGGCAGATAGCTGCCGGTGCCGGCGATTCGTGCGTACATCGAATTCCTTCAAGTTCCGCGCGATGCGTGCAGCCGCTGCGCGATGAGTGCCGGTACCCCGTTGCGCGCTTCCAAAACCGCCACCTCGATAGCGCGCTGAAAACCGAATGCGTCGGTGCCGCCGTGACTCTTGATGACGATGCCGTTCAACCCAACCATGCTCGCGCCATTATAGCGGCGCGGATCTATGCGCGCGCGAAGTGCTTTGAGCGCGGGCCGCGCGGCGAGGTATCCGAGCTTTCGCAGCGGGTTGCGGCTGAACTCCTCCCGCATCGCCTCGCCGATCAGCCGGGCCGCTCCTTCCATCGCCTTGAGGGCCACGTTGCCGGTGAAGCCGTCGGTGACGACCACGTCGACCTTGTCTGAAAAAATATCGTGGCCTTCGACGAAGCCGACGTAGTTGATGTCGCCGGCGGCCAATAGATTGTTCGCGGCCTGCACGATGTCGTTGCCCTTCATGTCTTCCTCTCCGATGTTGAGCAGCCCCACTCTCGGTCTTTCGTGGGCGCCCTCCAGATCGGCGGCCAGCACCGATCCCATCACCGCGAACTGATACAGCTGCTCAGGAGTGCAGGAAGCATTGGCTCCCAGATCGAGCATATACGTGTGCCCGCCGCGCGAGGGAATGACGGATACGATGGCGGGGCGCTCCACGCCGGGGAGCATCTTCAGGACGAAGTGCGCCGTGGCCATCAAGGCGCCGGTATTTCCCGCGCTGACGCAAGCATGCGCGTCGTGGGCCTTCACCAGGTCGATGGCGCGGCGCATGGAGGAATCTTTCTTCCGGCGCAGAGCCTCGCGCGGATGATCGGTCATCTCGACCACGTCCGACGCAAACAGGCAGGACACGTTGGAAGGAAGGGCGCTTCCCAGCTCGCGCTGCAAATCGGCCTGCCGGCCGATGAGCGTAAAACGCACGTCGGGGAATTCACCGGCCGCCGCAATGGACGCAGGCACGGAAACCGATGGGCCGCGGTCGCCGCCCATGGCGTCGATGGCAATGTGGAGCATCGCAGGCACGGTTCGTCGATGGAGCCCGGGCGGCGCGCGACTCGCCGCCGGCGATCTACGGCCTATTCTTCGGCCGCTGCCGCTGCCGCGTCCGCTTTGGTCTGCAGCACCTTGCGGCCGCGATAAAATCCTTCGCGGGAAATCCGGTGCCGCGAGTGGGTCTCGCCGCTCTTTGCGTCGATCGACACCGCCGGCAGGGGCAAGGCGGAGTGAGATCGGTGCATGCCGCGCTTCGACGGGGTTTTTCTGCTTTTCTGAACTGCCATGAGTGCTATGTCCTATCAAGTTTTCTTTAGCAAAGCCTGCAATGCGGCAAACGGCCGCGACCGGTCGTCCGCTACCTCTGAAATCTCATCGTCCTGCGTGGCGATCGGCGCCCAGTCGCATTCTTGCGGCGGATGCATCGGCACGATCGGCAAAGCCAGCAGCAGCTCTTCTTCGGCGAGCTCGCGCAAACTCACCAGACCGCCGTCCGTCGAATAAACTTCGCGCTCCGCGTCCGCGCTCGTGCCCGCGGAGAATTCGATCTCGCTGCTGGCGGCTGCCGGAAACGCAAAGCCTCGCATACACCGCTGACACACCAGTCGGAGATTCGCCTCAACCGTCACCGTCGCGCCCACACGGCCCGAACCGAGTTTCGCAAATGCGAAATTCGCGCGAACAGACCCGCGTGCGTCCTCCAATAGATCCTGCAAGCGAGGCAACTCGCCGAGCGGGTAGACGCGTTCCAGCACCGCCGATTCGTCGGCCAGGTGCGCGCAATCGACTCGGTCAGGCAAGCCCGGTGCCATGGGCCGCGTATAATAGTGCCCGTTCCCAGTCCTGTCAAAACGAATCCGGTGCAAGTCGTTGTTTTTGAAGTCTCCATCTTCACTCATTTTGGCCTCGACCTCGGTGTACCGGCGCGGGCTGCTGGACAGGCTGCGCCTGCCCTTTTCCTGCATCTCACCCCGGGTGGAGGAGACCCCCCTCGCGGGCGAGAGGCCGCTGGCCTTGGCGGTGCGGCTCGCGCGCGCCAAGGCCGGCGCGGTAGCCCAGGAGCACCCGGCCTCCTGGGTGATCGGCTCCGATCAAGTGGCGGTACGCGGCGATCCCGCGTCCGGCGAATCCATCCTCGGCAAGCCCGGCACCCGGGAGCGTTGCATCGAGCAATTGCGCAGCTGCTCGGCGCGAACCGTATCGTTCATCACCGCGGTGGCGGTGGTGCGCCACGAGGGGCAGTCGGCCTTCGAATTCGTCGACACCACCCGCGTCGTATTCCGCGCCCTGGATGACGGCACCATCGCACGCTACGTCGCCCTCGAAGAGCCCTTCGATTGCGCTGGCGGCTTCAAGAGCGAAGGCCTCGGCATTTCCCTGTGCGAATCGATCGACAGCGAGGATCCCACGGGTTTGATCGGATTGCCCCTGATCCGCTTGGGATCGATTCTGCGCGGCGTGGGCTTCGACATCCCCTAGCGCCGGACCACCCGTTTCGAAGACGGTTTTTTCGGCGCCCGGGTCTTGGGCGATTCCCGTTTTGCACTGCGTTTCATCGGCGTGATCGCATCGATTACGGCCGCAAGTTCCGGCGGCATCGGCGCGCTCACGTGGAAAGGAACCCCCGAGCCCGGCCATTCGAATGCCACCGACTGCGCATGCAGGAACGTGCGCCTCAAGCCGTGCTTCTTCAATTCGGCATTGCGTTCGCGATCCCCATACTTATCGTCGCCGAGCAGCGGATGGCCGGCGAAGGAGGCGTGCACACGGATTTGATGCGTGCGCCCGGTCGGAATGTCGACTTCCATGAGCGTCGCCAAAGCCCCGAAAAACTGCACCGGCTTGAACACGCTCACCGAATCCTTGCCGGCGGCCGCGACGCGGACGTGGCGTTCCCCGTGCTGTCGGTTGTCGGTCGCCAGCGGCGCGTCGATGCGCTTGGTGCCCAATTGCCAACTGCCCGCCACCAGGCCCAGATAGGTCTTGTGCATTCCGCCGTTGCGTATTAGGGCATGCAGCGCCGTGAGCGTGGTGCGGTCGCGCGCCACGAGCAGGCAGCCGCTGGTGTCTCTGTCCAGGCGATGGACCAATTCCAGGGTTTCGCGCGGCCGCGAAGCGCGCAAGGCCTCGATGACTCCGAAGCTCATGCCGCTGCCGCCATGCACGGCGACGCCGGCCGGCTTGTCGATGACGAGCAAATGCTTGTCCTGATAGATGACCGCCCGCTCGATCAGCTCCAGCAGGCTGGTCGACGGCCTGCCCGGTTCCTCGCCGGCATCGATGCGCACCGGCGGGAGGCGGACTTCGTCACCCTCCTGGATGCGGTACTCCGCGTCGACGCGCTTGCGGTTGACCCGCACTTCGCCCTTGCGCAGCAGGCGGTAAACCCGGCTGCGCGGCACCGTCTTGAAGTGGCGCATGAGGAAATTGTCGATCCGCTGTCCCGCCTCATCGGCGGTGACGGTGCGCAGCGTCACCGGACTTTTCGGGACGTACAGGTGCGGAAGAGAATCCACGGTGGTGTTCATAGTTTAAGGTTCTCTGCCGAGCGATCTTCTAAGGTATTGATTACATTGACCCTGGCGGCCTGTCGTGATAATGTCCCAAAACCGTGTCAGGCGCTGAACCATTTTGGGTTGATGCAGTAGACACCGGTTTTCCGTGGCCCCCAACCGTTGGGGAGCCGCATATTAGTTGGTTCTGGATTTCCAGACCATCGCTCGGCCGATGAGACGGACGCAAGAGAGCCCAATTTGAGCCTCGGCGTCTGACAAGCGGTTTTCCGAGAACAAGGCCCCGGGCTTACCGTATGTTGTTTTGCGGATTTGGGAGTTTGCAGAATTGGGTTGAACTGATGCCGGTCGCGTGGCTCGCGTTCGGCGTTTCCCTATTCGTCATCTCCCCATTCCTTGCGGTCCCGGCTTCTATTCTCAAGCTCACCTCCTCGGCTCCTACCACCTTAGTTGGGGCACATGAAAAGAATGCTCGTCAACGCAGTTCAAGAAGAAGAACTGCGAGTCGCACTCGTCGATGGTCAGAAACTTTACGACTTATCGATTGAGATCCCGTCACGGGAACAGAAAAAATCTAACATCTACAAAGGCCGGATTACCCGGGTCGAGCCGAGTCTCGAGGCTGCGTTCGTCGAATACGGCGCGCAGCGCCACGGCTTTCTGCCGCTGAAGGAGGTCTCGAAGGAGTACTTCCGTTCCCAGCCCGCCGCCGGCGGCAAGCTGAACATCAAGGATCTGCTGCAGGAAGGCCAGGAACTCATCGTTCAGGTCGAGAAGGAAGAGCGCGGCAACAAGGGCGCCGCACTGACCACGTTCATCAGCCTTGCCGGCCGGTTCCTGGTACTGATGCCGAACAATCCGCGCGCGGGCGGCGTGTCCCGGCGCATCGAAGGCGAGGATCGCGACCAGATGCGCGAGGCCATGAACGGCCTGATGATTCCCGACGGCATGGGTGCCATCGTGCGCACCGCCGGCGTCGGCCGGTCGACCGAAGAATTGCAGTGGGATCTCAATAACCTCAAGACCGCCTGGGACGCCATCGTCGCGGCGAACGACGGTCGGCCCGCGCCCTTCCTGATCTTTCAGGAAAGCGATGCGGTGACGCGGGGGTTGCGCGACTATTTCTCGGACGATGTGGGCGAGTGCCTGATCGACCAGCCCGAGGCCTTTCAAAAGGCCCTGGAGTACATGCAGCGCTTCATGCCTCCCGACGCGCAGCGCAAGCTCAAGCTGTATCAGGATCCGGTGCCGCTGTTCACCCGCTACCAGATCGAAAGCCAGATCGAGTCGGCGTATTCGCACAAGGTCACCCTGCCGTCGGGCGGCAGCCTGGTCATCGACCATACCGAAGCGCTGGTCTCCATCGACATCAATTCGGCGCGCAGCACCCGCGGCGGCGACATCGAAGCCACCGCGCGCAACACCAATCTCGAAGCGGCCGAAGAAATCGCCCGGCAGCTGCGCCTGCGCGACATCGGCGGTCTCATCGTGATCGACTTCATCGACATGGAATCGACTGCCAATCAGCGCGCGGTCGAAGACATGCTGCGCGACGCGGTCAAGATGGACCGCGCTCGAATCCAGCTCGGACGATTGTCGCGGTTCGGATTGCTCGAACTGTCGCGCCAGCGCCTGCGGCCGGCCTTGAGCGAAACCACCCACATCAACTGCCCGCGCTGCGGCGGCATGGGCACCATACGCGGCGTCGAATCGATGTCGCTCGCGCTGCTTCGCCTGATCGGCGAGGAGGCGCGCAAGGAACGGACCGGCCGTGTGATCGCACAGGTGCCCGTGGACGTTGCGACCTATCTCATGAATGAGAAGCGCGATTGGCTCAACCAAATCGAATCGCGGGACAGGGTGTCGCTCGTGATCGTGCCGAATCCGCACATGCAAACGCCCGCCTACACTCTGCGGCGCATCCGCGACGACGAAAAGGAGCTGCCGGAGAACACCACCGTCAGCTATCAGCTGGCGGATCAGCCGACCGTGGATGATTCGAACATCGGCAACCGCGACAAGAAACCGCAGGGCGACATTCCCCTGGTTCCAAGCATTCTCCCGGCTTCGGCAGCGCCCATTATTCCCATGCCGGTAGCGGAGCCTGTTCCGGCGGAGCCCGTGGCAGCCGCGGTCGCCGTTCCGCAGGCAGGCGCGCTCGTGCGCCTCTGGCGTTGGCTATTCGGAAGCGGTGCCGCAGCCGCACCGCCCGCAGCCCCGGCTGCGCCCGCGCCTGCCTCTCGGGATCGGCCCGCGCATCGAGATGTCCGCCAGGATCGGTACCGCAGCGGCGGAGGCGATCGGGACCGAAACCGCGACCGGCCGGATCGCGACCGCAACCGCGACGTACGGCGCGATGGACCGCGCGATCCGCGCCGCGATGGGCGCCCGCGAGGCGAGAATCGCAGCGATTCCGCGCCCCGGCGCCCCGATGCTGCCGCAGCTCCGGAGCGCGGCTCCGGCGGACAAAGGCCGGAATCTCCCCGGGCCGATCAGTCCGCCCGCCCCGAACAAGCGCCGCGACCCGAACAGGCGCCGCGTGCCGATCAGGGACCGCGGCCGGACCCGGGACAACGTTCAGATCAGCCGCCCCGCGACTCGCAGTCGCGCGGCGGTGAACCTCGTTCCGCCGAGGGCGGCGGCGAACGCGGCGCCAATGAACGCAGCGAGCGTGGCGGCCGAAGTAGGCGGCGGCGCGGCCGCGGCCGGCGCGACGGCGCCGAGAACAGCAATGGCGGCAACGGCCAGAACACAGGCCAGGGATCGAATCCCAACTCAGGCGCGGGCAGCGGGCCCGTCAATGCCCCCTCGGGCGGAGATGGCGAAGGTGCGGGCACGGGCGCCGGCGGCACCGGCGGCGGTGGCGGTGGCGGTGGCGGCG
>Ga0182030_10002173_pt1 | contig 41454 bp, 36 predicted proteins | sample 812S3MmetaG_FD_121299 | JGI IMG/M metagenome (GOLD analysis project Ga0182030, IMG submission 121299) | Permafrost microbial communities from Stordalen Mire, Sweden - 812S3M metaG (Illumina Assembly) | ecosystem: Environmental > Terrestrial > Soil > Wetlands > Permafrost | place: Sweden...
CCCCACCCCCTCCATAGAAGACCTCGCCGCCGCAGTCAAGGCCCTCCTCGACCACCTGAACATCGACAATTGCATCATGATCGGTCATAGCATGGGCGGCTATATTGCTCTCGCCTTTGCCGAAAAATATCCCGACCGCCTCACCGCCATCGGGCTGTTCCATTCCACCGCCTACCCGGACAGCGAAGGAAAGAAGGCCGTCCGCCGTAAAAGCATTGAATTCATCCTGAAGAACGGCGCCGATCTGTTTATCCGTCAATCCACCCCAGGCCTCTTTGGCCAATATAGCCATCAGCATCATCCCCAACTGATCGATGCCATGATCGACCGGTATATTGGTTTTTCCCCGGACACGCTGATAGCCTGGTACCAGGCCATGATCACCCGGCCAGACCGCACGGCCATACTCAGAGACTTTCACGGCCCTGTTCTTTTTATCATCGGAGAAGAAGACACCATCATTCCCCTGCAGAGCTCACTCGAACAATCTCATCTGCCGGCCGTTTCGCATATCCATCTGGTGAAAAACACAGGTCACGAAGGCATGCATGAAGCCCCAGGCCCCTGCAACGATATCTTACATGATTTCATAAACTTTGTACAACAACCATGAACAAGACCATCTTCATCACAGGCGCAACCTCAGGCTTCGGTGAAGCCTGCGCCCGGAAATTTGCCGCCGCCGGCAACCATCTCATCCTGACCGGCCGCCGCAAAGACAGGCTCGACGCATTGAAACAAGAACTCGAAAGCCCCACCTCCCGCGTCATTCCTGCCCTGCCCGACCACAGCGCTGGCGCTTCTGATATCGGACGCTCCCGCGTCCTCTCACTCAACTTCGACGTACAGGACCGCGCAGCCGTCTTCGCCGCCGTCGCCAGCCTGCCTCCCGAATGGCGAAAAATAGACATCCTCATCAACAATGCCGGCCTGGCCCTCGGTAGAGACTACTTCGACGAAGCCAGCCTCGAAGACTGGGAAACCATGATCGATACCAACGTAAAAGGACTGCTCTATGTGAGCAGGGCCGTGCTTCCCCTGCTCATCCCTTCCGGCGACGGCCATATCATTAACCTCGGCAGCGTAGCCGGCAAGGAAGTCTATGAAAAAGGCAACGTGTATTGCGGTAGTAAATTTGCGGTCGACGCTATCTCCCGGTCAATGCGCGTAGATATGCTGCGGCATGGGATCAAAGTAACCGCCATCCATCCCGGCGCCGCCGAGTCGGAACTCTCAGAAGTGAGCGTAAAAGGCGATGAAGGGCAAGCCAAAAAAATCTATGAAGGTTACACACCGCTCAGCGCCGAAGATGTAGCGGACGCCATATTCTATTGCGCATCGCTTCCGCCGCACGTCTGCATCAATGACCTCGTCATTACCTGCAAGGCCCAGGCCGACGCCATCTATTTTTACAAGGGATAGCCCGTGCGCCAGGCAAAGGTCGGCCGAAGGCCGATGGCCGAAGGCCGATGGCCGAAGGCCGATGGCCTAAGGCCCATCATTAGCCGGTATGGCCCGCGGGCTATTTTTCCCCTAGCCCGCCAGGGCCATACTCATGGCGCCAGCGCGATCCTCAGCTGTATCCCCCCCTTGGTCGTCACAATCGGCGGCGTAGTCGATATCTTGGGTGTGGTCCGCTGTTCGTCGAAATAAAATTTCAGGTTGATCCTGTTATTCAGCACGTAATTGACCGACGGATCGATCCTGATCACCGTCTGCCCGCCCGTCGGCTGCGAGGTATTCTGATCGATATAACTACTGGACATATCATCGTCCCTGTAACTCACATCGAGCCGCAGCGTCAGATCGTTCTGCGCTTTCTTCGCATTGATACTGCCAGGCGGCCCGTTGGGCGGAGTCTTCCCATTGCCCGCCACCTTCCAGCCGAAAGGCAGCGGCACATTCGACATCTTGATGCCCCAGCCGACATCGACCTCCGTCGACCGGCTCTCACTCATCTGGTAATCCACCAGGCTCAGACTCACTGTCCGTGACCGGCTAAAGCTCAACTTACCCTGCATCTGGTTGACAAACGCCATATCGAGACCCAATAAAGGAGAGAATTGTTCCTGTATCGTGATATTGGGCACCTGGTAATAAGGTACGAAATTCCCCGTCGTCGTATCGATAAACCCCGGCACCCCATATCTCAACGGATCACCATAGTTCAGGTTGGAATTGAAGCTGCCCATACTGAGCGAACTCGAATAGGCATTTGACAGGTTAAAACTGGTAAAGATCTTACTGAACAACGGCACCTTGTTCAGACCCGAATACGTAATATGCCAGTTCGGCTTCGGCAGATAACCGGAGAAGGGATTACTGGTCACCCCTCCACCGCTCTCATTCATCAAGGCTATCTTGGTAGCATCCGTCTTCGTATAGGCCGCCAGGAAGGCAGGTATCAGAACGTCCTGCGAATACTGGCCATATCCCTGCGCATAGCCGTCCGCACCGGTCAACCCCCCGGTATAAGGATTGATCGAGCCCAGCCGCCTCGAAATCACCGACCGGTTATCCTCGAACTTGAGGAAGGTACTCGTCACCTGATCCGGCTGATATTTTTCAAAAAGCGTCTTATAGGATAGATAGCTGATCGTGAAAGTGCCGCTCATATAAGGGTTCAGCCGGTTCATACCCGATCCTCCCGACGTATCCTTATCCAATTCGGAATAATTCATGCCGAAACTCTTATCAACGTTAATGGTTATCCGTAGATTCCTGATAGGCTCAAGGGCGGCCGTTATGTCGATCTTCTGAGTAAAGCTGATCAGGTTCTGATTATTGAAAGTCGTATCCGTCGATAACAATCCTCTTTGCCCCAGCTTATTGATAAAGTTAGTATCCGGCCGCGACCCGAACACATACTTCCATCCCGGCTGCTGGTCACGTAAATCCATGCCAAACACCTGAGTGCTGTCCATGTAGCCGTAGATATTGCTGGTCGAATTGTCCGAATAGTTGAAAGTAATATGCTTTAACGAAGTCAGCAACCTGCCCAGCGCCTTCGGTATACCCGTCAATTGAGGCCCCGAGACCGGAGGAGGAGGAGGAGGCGGTCGCTTATTACGCGACGTATCCGGCTTGCCGTTCGTGGCAGAGTTCGATGATAGCCCCGCATTCAGGTTTTTGAGTATCTTCAACTTATCATAGAGCTTGCCGAAGTCCAGGTCGGCCAGCACATTCCGCTGCTGCGTATTCGCTATACCGCCGCCCCAGGTGAGCGCCTGCTGCGAAGCCGTCGTCCACGTGTAGCTGGCGGAATAGCCTGCCTTGATCGTCGTCCAGTCCAGCAACGGTATCTTACTCGTGGGCGCAATATACGTCACGTTGACGTTCTGCGTAAACATGATGGTGCGGCCGCCTTGCAGGAACTGCGTCCATACCCTCCTGCGCATCGACTTATCCAGCCTTCCCGAGTCATTGTCCATCCAGGCATTATTCGTAGCCGAATAATCCAGCGACAGCGACCGCGTGAAATCCCAACGAAGCGTATACAGCCGGTTGAATGTAAAGATATTATTGAAAGTTTCCGGTAAGATATCCACCGGGCCGCCGATATTGCGCGATCGGTAGGGAGAGAATTGATGCATCACGTTCGCCTGAAAGCTCAGCACGCTCGGCATGAGGTTGTAATTGAAATCCCTGATCAGTCCCAGCCATTTGGATTTCGACTTGATCAGCTTCTTGAACGGCTCGTGGAACTTCGCCGTTCGGCTATAACTATACGCCAAAGTCGCCTTATTGGTGGTATTGTCGTCTTCCACCGCCAGCGGACTGTGATGCGAAGTATTGGTATACGAATAACTGATATTGAAATTCTGTATACTCCAGGGCTGCAGTTTTTTGTTCGTCGGATTGTTCACGTGCAGATTGGTCAGATTGATAGTCGTCACCGTCTGTGCATCCACCGCCTCACTCCTGATAGAATCCTTTGCTCTGGCGGAAGTGGTTAGTGCAATCTCCGTTTTGAGTGGAATGTCCAACTGGAACGGGTCATACTCCGGCGTAGCCACCGTTCGCGTCACTCCTGCATATATGGGCACAGAAAGGTTCGCCTTCTTCGGCAACAGCTTCCCTAATTCGAGGTTGGTCGCCACATCCAGTTCCATATCGTTTTCATACGATCGCTCACTCGTGTTCTGATCGATCGTTCCCCATCCCGCAGATTTATTGCTTCCGGCGACCGACAAGGTCCCCAGATCGGCTAGTTTCACATCTACCTTACCGACAGCCGCCCAGCCCCCCTTCTCGCTGATGTCGGTTAACCGAAGCTCATCAAACCACACTTCCGTACACACGTATCCAGGCTGCTGGGCATTCTCCACCCCCAGGAAGATAGCCTGGATAGCCCCCAGGTTGGGGTTACCTAAAATGGCATACGATCGCCCGCTGGTTGCATCAACCTCTTTGTAGTAGGTATTGACGCCGCTATTATTACGGTCCTCTTTCAGCTTGACCAGTCGCTGAAGCGCAAGATCGAGGTTGTTCGCCGCCGGCCAGACGTCCGTGGGAATATTGTCAGTCCAATTCGTTTTTACCAGCGGAATCCTGATCTCATAATAGTTGCTCGTGAAATCACTGCCGATGCGGATAATGGCGTTCAGATCGCCGCTGTTGAAATTGCCCGGATTGCCCGCCGCCTCCGCATGGATGAACATGTCCATGGTACCGTATCGGCGAAGGTCAAGATTGGTAGTCTTGTACACACCCCGCGTATCCAGGTAGGCCAGGTCGCAGATCTGCAGGCTCATCGACTGCTCATTCAACAGCAGGTTGACACCGTTGCTGCTCAGCTCCTGTTGCCTTTCGACCCCCGGAGGCTCGACGTAATTAATCGGTTGCCGGTTATTGTTCTGCTCGATATTCACCGCCGTGACGTTGAAAGTCGTCGGGGTGTTGGTCGGCAGCAGCGTCAGGTTGCCCGTCGTATCGATCACATAACTGAAATTCCTCCAGGTATTCCTGACCAATTGCAGCTGCGCAAAACGTAGTACGACCGAATCCTTCCAGCCCGTCAGGTACATCCGCATGAACTGGATAGACGTGAAATCAGGCATCGCCCCGACATTCTGATAGTAACTGGACAGCGGAATGCTTATCTGGTACCAGGTCTGAGGCACCCCATTGGTGGGCGTGAAAGGAATCGAATCCGTGATGAACCCTGATCCGAAAACGCTGTCAGGATTGTCCCAAAGGTTCACCTTGTATTCAAAATACTGCTCCAGCGTGTTCATCGTGTTATCGTTGTTGATATCCTCCTGGTCCGGATACAGCGTAAAAGCGTTGACGGTGGTGGAGCCCGTAGATGCGATCGGTGAGTTGCCTTCGGGGTTATTGACGTATTTATACCGGCCTAAGATCCCCACCCCGGCTGAACCAGGTCCCCTGCCACCCGGACTATAACTCGGATCTTCATAGTAGATATAGTCATCGCTGGACGGATCACTAAAGTACTCCGGGTTGAGGGTCGCACTGACTCCAATCGCTTTTAACTGCTGAGTGTAATTGAAAAAATGGTTTTGTTCGGACGCATCGCTCATCCCGTCCAGCCCTATGTCCTGGTAAGGCCGGTCACCCGCATTATTGCTGAACGCGTCCGTCACCTCGATCGGGTTGGCCGGAACCCTGCCCCATACCGAAAAGCTATCGATGGCCGCGACGATATTCGGCGTATTATACCCGTTCTCGAACGCCTTTTGCCCATCCTTCAGGATATCTTCGGACACGCTGCCCAGGTCGACATATAACACCCCACCCGTCGAGTTGCCCACATTACCCAGCCCGTTTGGCAGCGAAGGACTCGTCCTGTCAAAGGGACTCTCAATCCAGAACTGCAGCACCTCGATATTGGCCGTTTCGAAGTCAGTCTGCTGGAGGGCTCGCATAATACCGCCCCAGCGCGTCTGTGGGTTAGCCAGTTTGCCGGTGCTGGGGATGATACTGCCCGGCCGGGTATCGAAGTTATAAGGCCCCCTGTCGGAAGGATAGTACGCAATATCGAAGGTGATTTCCTGTGCCTGCCCCGTGTTCACCGATTGCTGCGGAAAGATATTCTGCACCAGGATCGGGTCGATCCGGGGATCCAAAAGGACATTTTCGTAGGAATCCGGGTCGCTACCCCCGCCGGTATTCTGCAGGGTGGGATCGATATTGTACCACGCGATCCTGGCCCTGTTATAGCCATATGGCAGCGAATCATTCAGGTTGGCCTCCGGGAAAAGCGGCGGATACTGGCCATTCAACCCGCTGGGCGCCGAGGCCATAGCCCAACTCGTCAGCGGGAACCGCAGATCGATGGCACTCGTCGAACCTTCAAAATCATCGATATACACGGCGCCGCTCGTACCGCTGCCGATTTGCGGCGGATGCCCGGGGCGAAGGATGGCGCCCTCGCCATAGGCACTGATGGTACTCATCTCCTTGGTGTTGTATAAATGGTTCAACGCCCGTGTCAACTGCGGCAGTTGTCCCTTATATTGGGCGTCCACCCCGAACATGGTATTGCGGACCGGGTCTTCACCATAATCCGTCTTGGCGAAGAAAGGCCGCTCGTTCAACCTTTCGATCGTACCGCCCAGCGTCAGCGTCTCCGTAGCCGTTTGCTTCGCCAGATAGTCAAACCGGACACCCATAAAACTCTTCTGCTGTAACCCGAAATTGGCGTTGTTCTCGAACGAGACATTGACAGGTATGCCCGAATTGAGGATGGACTGGTTGATGATCTGGACCTGCCCCAGGTTGTAATCCACTACATAATCCACGTTCTCTTTCAGTGTCTGTCCTCCCGCCGTCACCACCACCGAGCCCTGGGGAACATTGTACGCACCCAGAGAAAGACTACTCGTGGTCTGCCCTTTGGCCGTTCCTGTCAGGACATACCTGTCCACATTCGCATACGTCTGTGCCACCGCCTGCAGTGTATCATATAATTGATAAAAGACATATTGCTGTTTCAATGACTCAGGCGACCCGGCAAAAGCCAACGTATCCAGATCCTGCCCGAAAGGCTGCAGCACCGGGAAAATCACCGTTCCCAAAGTAGAAATCACCGTAAGCCCCTCGATATAGTCGAAAATCCCGTCAGGGCCCGGATCGTTGTTGGCATTCAACCGGTCCAGGCCGAGAATAGTGAGCAGCGGGATGTCCGCCTTCGGCCCCACGGGCAGATATCTTTTCGTGCCCGCACTGGGCTGGTTATAGTTGACATTGAACTGAAACCCGGTCTTCGTAATATTGGAAAGGGTAGATCCGCTGGCCGTTTTCAACGAATAGACATTCTTCATCATCAGGTTCCAGATCGGTAGATTAGTTCGTTGCGCCGTGGCCTTCAACAATTTGACAAACAATACTTTCTGAGCTCCTGAGGTGGCAGAGGGGGTAGCAATATCACCCGATGTGACGGTAGACGACGTGTCCGGTGGGACATCCGTTGCAAACTCCCCCACCTGGTAAATGGTCCCGTTGTAGCTGTACTGATAGGCAACGCCCAGCACGTCGCTGGCCTGGAGGGTCTGGTTTAATGACAGAAAGCCTATCTGCGGGTTAAAATAATATTCCGAAGGGTTCAGCTTTCGGGCATAGACCGTTTCAAAATCCTGAACCTGCGTCAGCCCCAGATTGTTGAGAATGCTCACGACCTGGGTGGGATTCCGGCTGTTGGGCTGATTGACGATGCTCGTATACTCCGAGTTCGCATTGCTGAATGGATAAGAGATGTTCGTCAGCGAATGGATCTTCGGATTGTAAGGCTGAGATTCCCCCAGGTCCATCAGCCCCACGATCTGGCGCGAGCTGGTGTCCGTACCCTGCCGGTTGGTCACCCATACCTCGATCCGCAAGATCTGAACATTCGAAAGGACGAGGGGCAGGTTAGACATCGCATGGTTGAAATTATTCTTGAAGTATTGCGACAGCAGGAAGTGACGGTTCTGGTCATAGCCGTCCGCACTAAAGCTAAAATTCGTGACGGCAGCCCCGCCGGCGGAGTTAACAGATTGTTTCTGAGAGGTTTCGTTGGCCAGAACGCCCGTAATCGTCAGTTTTCCGAATTGCAGCGTCGCCTTGATCCCGAACAAGGACTGCGCCCCCGTCATCAGCGTGCTCTTGGTGGTAAAGGAAACATTCCCCGCTTCGATCTTTTTGACAATTTCGTCGGGACCGCCGGTATAATCCAGTTTGAGCTGGTTCTCGAAATTAAAAGTCGACAGAGTGTTATAACTGATCGGCAGCTTCAGCTTGCTGCCGACAGCGCCCACTACGTTCAGATTGGCATCTTCGTTGAAATACGGTGCAACGGTGCTCCGCGCACTTTGAGGCAGGGTCGGGTTCTCGATATTTTGCCCCTGGTAACCCGCCGAGATATCCACATTGCCCTGCGGCCGGATGTCCGGCTTACCGGCGCCGAAGATCCGATTGAACAGGTTGTCGCTGACCGTCAGTTTCGGGCGCATGAGCTTGCGGTTAAGGGCATCCACTGCATCCGACCGACTTCGGAAATAATCATCTTCCGCCTGCTGCGACTCCAATGCCATCATTTCATCCATCGTCAGATAGGTAGGCTCTCTATAGTATTGATCGCCAATCTTTTCGACAATGTAATATTGCTGCGTGACCGGGTCGTATTCGATCGAATCATGAAGGTTGGAGGGGTCTTGGAGGTCGAAAGGGTTGAGGTCAGGATTGGAGATAGGGTCTCCGCGGCGGTCATAGATGGGCCAGCGCAGGCTATCCTTTTTGCTGGAATCGGCAACCTTTTTAGCGCTATCGGCGCCCTTTTTAGCGCTATCGGCGGGTATCGTGTCCGTTATTGATCTCGTCGTTACCGGCAGCCGGAAAGGGTGCGCCGAAGCAGTTGCAGAAAACACAACCGAAGCGGCGCTCATCAGCAGCGTTGCCAGTATTGACAAAAGACAATAGCGAGTCAATCTTCCTTTGAAAATTAGTTAGGTAGAGTTCCAATGATAGGCTACAAGATTTTTAAGGCTTTTTTAATAAGATCCTCCACTTTGTCATTCCCGGACACCTCGTTAGCAACTTTCTTGATGGCATTTTCAGCCGCAGGTCTGGCGATGCCAAGTGTAATCAACGCATTTAACGCGTCCTGTTCCAGCCTATTGCCTGCAGAAGATGAAATATTTGTAGTTTCTTCCTTCCCTTTTCCGACCTTGTCCCGCAGCTCGAGAATGATCCTTTCCGCCGACTTTTTTCCAATGCCTTTGATGGCCTCCAACTGCCGGGCATTCCCTTGCAGAATGGCCCGGGTGATCTCATCCGGCTTCATGGAAGACAGCATCATCCTGGCCGTGGTGGCGCCCACCCCGGATACACTGATCAGTTGGATGAACAGGTCCTTTTCCGCCTTGTCGAAAAATCCGAACAATACATGCGCATCTTCGCGGATATGCAGATAGGTGAGCAAAATACCGCTGTCCAGGCCTTCAATCCTGGCATAGGTGTGAAGGCTGATTTGCAGCTCATATCCCACCCCGGCCACGTCCATATGCACCAGGGCGGGGCTCTTGTAAGCAAATTCACCACGTAGATAGGCGATCATAGCCGCGAAAATGAATATTTTTCCCCACCTTTGCAAAAAACTTTTCTTCACCTGATTGGAATTCATAATGAGTAAGAAAATGACCGCCGCTATCACTGCGATCGGAGGATTTGTACCCGAAGACCGTCTGACCAACGCTGACCTGGAGAAAATGGTGGATACGAATGACGAATGGATCCGCAGCCGCACAGGGATAGAAGAAAGAAGGATCCTCAAAGGCGCCGGAAAAGCCACCTCTGACCTTTGCGTTCCGGTAGTGCTGGAGATCTGCCGCAAACGAGGCATTCAGCCCGAAGAGATCGATTGCGTCATCGTCGCCACCGTCACACCCGACATGTTGTTCCCTTCCACTGCCAATATTGTATGCGACAAGGTAGGCGCCAAACACGCCTGGGGCTTCGATATGAGTGCCGCATGCTCAGGCTTTCTGTATGCGCTGACCAGCGGCGCAATGTATATCGAAAGCGGCCGGTATAAGAAGATAGTGGTCATCGGGGCTGATAAAATGAGCAGCATTGTGGACTATAGCGACCGGACCACCTGCATCATCTTCGGTGACGGCGCCGGCGGGGTGCTGCTGGAACCCAATGAAGAAGGCTACGGCGTCCTCGACAGCCTGTTGCGCAGCGACGGCAGCGGTCGCAATCACCTCCACATGAAAGCCGGCGGCTCGCTCCGGCCGGCCTCTTACGAGACAGTGGCCGCCAAAGAACATTTTATCTACCAGGAAGGGCAGGCAGTCTTCAAATTCGCCGTCAAAGGAATGGCCGATGTCAGTGCCGAACTGATGGAACGCAATCACCTGACGGCAGACGATATCAGCTGGCTGGTGCCACACCAGGCCAATAAGCGTATCATTGACGCCACCGCCCACCGTATGGGCCTCTCGGGCGAAAAAGTTATGATCAACATCCAACGCTACGGGAATACGACAGCCGGTACCATTCCCCTGTGCCTATGGGACTGGGAAGATAAATTGAAAAAGGGGGACAACCTGGTGCTGGCAGCCTTCGGGGGCGGATTTACCTGGGGCGCCACCTGGGTCAAATGGGGAAATTAGCGCGTCGCCGCCATTCACCCGGCCCGCAATCCGGCACACGCAATCCGGCCTGAACGTTCCAGCCTCTGCACGCCGCCCCCGTCCATCCGCATCCGCCAAAACCAATTCCGATACAATGCAACAAACCATAAACATCCGAAGGGCAACGAAGGAAGACTGCCCCCGCCTGCTGGAATTGATCCGCGAACTGGCCGACTATGAGCGGGCGCCTGAGGAAGTGACCGTAACGGTTGAACACTTTACCGACAGCGGCTTCGGCCCCCACCCGGTCTGGTGGGCGTTTGTCGCCACCGTCGATGGCCGCGTGGAAGGGTTTGCGCTATATTATATCCGTTACAGCACATGGAAAGGACAACGCCTGTACCTCGAAGACTTTGTCGTCACGCAGGAAATGCGCGGCAAAGGGCTGGGCAAGCTCCTTTTCGAACGCGTGCTGGAAGAAATGAAGGAAAAAAAATTCAAGGGAATGGTCTGGCAGGTGCTGGACTGGAATGAACCCGCCATCAATTTCTATCAAAAATACCAGGCCCGGTTCGATGCAGGCTGGATCAACTGCTCCGTGGATGCCTGACCACCCACGCACAAAGCTTCCGCTTCTAGTATCGGCCGCGCCCTCGCGCGTCCTCTTCTAACTGACCCCATCCACCTGCACCGACTTGTCGATCTTTTGGATCAGCCCCTGCAGCACTTTACCCGGACCTATTTCCGTAAAATGTGAGGCGCCATCCGCAATCATCGCCTGCACGGATTGTGTCCAGCGCACCGCGCCGGTCAGCTGATCGATCAGGTTTTTCTTGATCTCGTCTTTCTCCACCACGGCCTTGGCCGCCACATTCTGATAAACAGCACAGACAGGAGTATAAAACGTAGTTCTTTCAATAGCGCTCTTCAATTCGTTCTGCGCCGAGGCCATGAAAGGGGAATGGAACGCCCCACCCACCGGCAACACCAACGCCCGTTTCGCGCCGGCCGCCTTCAATTGCTCACAAGCCAGTTCAACACCTTTGACGCTGCCGCTGATGACCAGCTGGCCTGGACAATTATAATTCGCGGGCACCACCACTTCACCCGTTGTTTCCCTGACGGTGGCACAGACAGCTTCCACATTGTCATCCTCGAGCCCCAGCACGGCCGCCATCGAGGAAGGCCCTGCCTCACAGGCTTTCTGCATGGCCTGGGCCCGCGCCGACACCAATTGCAGTCCATCCTCAAAGCTTAATACGCCACAAGCCACCAACGCGGAAAATTCCCCCAGGGAATGACCGGCCACCATTTCCGGCTTATTATTTTCAATGCTCTTGAACGCGATGACCGAATGCAGGAAAATGGCCGGCTGCGTCACCTTCGTTTGCCTCAATTCCTCCTCAGTGCCAGAGAACATACTGTCGGAAATCCGAAAACCAAGCGTTTCATTGGCCTGCTCGAATAGCTTCTTGGCAAAAACGCTGCTCTCATAAAGATTTTTACCCATTCCGGGGAATTGAGATCCCTGTCCCGGGAACACGTATGCATGCTTCATTCTGTTCGGGGTTTAGTATGCACCGGGTTTGGCTTTGCTGAAAATAACCCTTTTCCCGGCGCACGGCTGCAAATATAAGTTCTTTTTTTGCTGGCGCTTCCGCCTATTACAAAATGTAGGCTCCAGCGCCAACTATCATAATGTCTGGCCTTCGACCGACGGGGTTCCACCCCGTTTTAATGAAGGTTGGAAGAGATCAGCTTGGTAAATTCGCTGCGCGTCTCATTCTTTTCAAACTCACCCCAGAAAGCGGAAGTGGTCGTGACTGAATTTTGTTTTTGAACACCCCGCATCATCATGCAAAGGTGCGACGCTTCGATAACCACAGCGACACCCAGCGGTTGGAGTGTCTCCTTGATCGCATGCAGGATCTCCGTCGTCAATCTTTCCTGCACCTGCAATCGCCTTGAATACACGTCGACCACCCTCGCAATCTTGCTCAGCCCCGTGATCCAGCCATTGGGAATATACGCGACATGCGCCTTGCCGAAGAACGGCAGCATGTGGTGCTCACACAAGCTATACAATTCTATATCCTTGACCAGGATCATCTCGCTGACATCTTCATGAAATTTGGCGGAATTCAGGATAGCATGGGCATCCATACCATAGCCCTGCGTCAGGAACTGCATGGCCTTCGCCACCCGTTCGGGCGTTTTGACCAACCCTTCCCGCGCCGGGTCCTCACCCAGTAAGTCCAATGATTGCCGGTAATTCCCGGTGAGCGCTGCCGTGATTTCTTCGTCGTATTGTTCTATTTTCTTATAGGCCATATATCCAGATATTTGACTAATTTTTCTTTTTCCGCCCTTTTGCCCCCGCGTTCCGCGCCCTCGTACCGCATCTCACTTTCGCTCCCGCGTCCCCCTCATGCCGCATCTCCCCTCACGCCCATTCTCGCGCCAATCACGCAGGATATTCCACAAAATTCCTTTCCGTTTCATACAGCCTAACCTGTAAGTCCAACCGGGCATCGATCCTTGCCCGCAACAGGTCATAGATCACCATGGCAATATGTTCCGCGGTGGGGTTCAGCTCCCTGAAATAAACGGTGTCCAGGTTAAGGTTCCGGTGATCGAACCTTTCCAGTACCTCTTCCGCCGTGATCTTCGACAATACCTTCATATCCATCACATACCCCGTCTCCGGATCGGGCACTCCCGTCACCTTGACGACCAGCTCATAATTATGCCCGTGATAATTAGGATTGCTGCACTTGCCGAACACTTCGGCATTCTTCCGGTCATCCCACGTGGGATTGAAGATGCGATGCGCCGCATTAAAATGCTCTTTACGAAAGACCGCCACTTTCTTGTCACCTGCGCTCATCATAATTTTTTATATTTATCGTCACCATCACTCCCCGAAATACTCCACATAAATCCTTGGAGTCTCGTACAACTTGATCCCATGCAGCCGGACCTCCTGCGGCAGATGCTGTTGCAACTGCTGCCAGATCCCGACGGCTAAGTTTTCGGTCGAGCACATCTTCCCTTGCAGGAAATCGACTTCAATATTCAGGTTCTTGTGATCCAGCTTCTCGATAACATGATCTTTGATGATCGAACTGAGCCTTTTTACATCGAATAAGAAGCCCGTGTCCGGATCCGGATCACCTTTTATCGTTACATACAGTTCATAGTTATGCCCATGCCAGTTTTCGTTGGCACATTTGCCGAACACGGCCTCATTCTTTTCTTTGCTCCAGCCCGGATTATACAGTTTATGTGCTGCGTTAAAATGTTCCAGGCGCGTCAGATACACCATATACAAAGTTATGTAGCACTCCTACCGGTCGGCAACCGCCGGCAAAAACGCTACGACTAAAATTTTCGCAAAGGTAATACATAGTGTAACAATGTCAATGATTCCGATATTTGTACCATGGACATCTTACTGGCCGCCGCCACATCATTTGAAATTCAACCTACTATAGACTTTCTTCGGGTCACCGCCGGCCCCCACCATGTTTCAACGCTGATCACCGGCGTCGGCAGCATCGCTACTACCTGGTCGCTCATGCGGCAGATCGGCCGCCACCGACCCGACCTTGTCATCCAGGCCGGCATCGCCGGTTGCTTCACCGGCAGGCCCCGGGGAGAAGTCCTTGTCGTGGAAGAAGAAGTGCTTGCCGATCTGGGCGTTTGGGAAGATCACCGGTTCAAAACCCTTTTCGACCTCAGGCTCGCCGACAAAGATACTCCCCCTTTTTCCGCCGGGCGCCTGATCAACCCCTACCGGAAATTGCTGCGCCTGACAGCCCTTGAACCAGTCCGCAGCGCGACCGTCAACGAAATCACCACCGATCCCGGCCGCATCCGGTGGCATCAACAAAATACTGCCGCAGTTGTTGAGGGGATGGAAGGCGGCGCCTTACATTATGTTTGCCTGCAGGAAAAGATCGCCTTCCTCCAGCTCAGATCGGTTTCCAATGACGTAGGAGTCCGGGATAAAACGAAATGGGATATTCGCTCCGCCCTCAGCCGGCTGAACGAAGAGCTCATCCGATTGCTGGAACGATTAAACAAACAGGATCACAGCATCCTTGAACCAACAAACCAGTCACAATGACACTTACCTTAGGCTTTAGCCCCTGTCCGAATGACACCTTTATTTTCGATGCCCTGGTCAACAGAAAGATAGACACGGAAGGTCTCGACTTCGATGTCCGGCTCGAGGACGTCGAAACCCTTAACCAGTGGGCCATGCAGGGGCGGCTTGATATCTCCAAGATCAGCTATGGCGTATTACCGCTGGTGCTGGACCGGTATGAACTACTCGATGCAGGCGGCGCCCTGGGCAAAGGAGTCGGACCGCTGCTGATTGCCCGCCGGCCGATAGCCCTGGACGATATCAGCGAATGCAGCATCGCCATCCCCGGCCAGCGCACCACGGCCCATCTCTTGTTCTCCCTCGCTTTTCCGGCAGCCAGTCACAAAGAATTCATGATCTTTTCAGGCATCGAAGATGCCGTACTGGGCGGCAAGGTGGACTGCGGCGTCATCATCCATGAAAATCGCTTTACCTATCAGCACAAGGGGCTGACCAAATTGCTCGACCTCGGAGAGTTCTGGGAAAAAGAAACGGGCGCACCCATTCCGCTCGGTGGCATCGTCCTGCGCGGAGGGCAAGATCCGGCATTCGCGGTAAAGGTCAATACCCTGATCCGGAAAAGCCTGGAATACGCCTTCAGCCATTATCCCGACCTTCCGGATTACGTCAGGGACCATGCCCAGGAAATGGACCAGCAAGTCATGCGCCAGCATATCGATCTATACGTCAACAACTACAGTCTTTCACTCGGCCATGACGGCGAAAAAGCCATCCAGACCCTGCTGCAGACCTATGCCCGCCTGCACGCCCGGCTGGAGGGTCCGGCCAACCCGCTGTCGATCGTCCATTGATCCGGCCCGGAAGCCCCACCTCGCCGCCGCCGCCCTCATCCTCCCTTCACCGCCCTGCCATACATTTCAAGCGCCCTCTTGCGCGCCTGTTCATGATCGATCATGGGACGAGGATAAGTCAATTCTTCCCACTCCGGCACCCACCGGCTGATATAGCTCAAATCCGGATCGAATCGTTTAGTTTGCAGCGTCGGATTGAACACTCGAAAATACGGCGCCGCATCGCACCCGCATCCCGCCACCCATTGCCATCCGCCATTGTTCGCCGCCAGATCGAAATCCAATAATTTTTCGGCAAAATAAGCCTCCCCCCACCGCCAGTCGATCAGCAGGTGCTTGGCCAGAAAGCTCGCGACGATCATCCTGACCCGGTTATGTATGAATCCCGTGGCATTCAGCTCCCGTATACCTGCATCGACAATCGGATAACCCGTCTGTCCGGCACACCATCGCTTAAATTCCTCCTCATTATTCCTCCACTGAATTCGGTCATACGCCGGCTTGAACGAAGCGCCCCTCCCCACTTTAGGAAAATGCCAAAGGATCATTTGATAAAATTCACGCCAGATCAGCTCGTTCAGATAAGTTTCGCTGCTGGCGGCCGCCTGACGCACCAACGCCCGGATCGAAATAGTCCCATGGCGCAGATGTACCCCCATCCTGCTGGTCCCGGCCACCCCGGGGTAATCCCGCAGTTCCTTGTATTCTTGCAGAAATGCCGTCTTCATCGTGGATAGAGGAAAGGCGCCGCCTGTCTTCCTGAAGCCCAACTCCGTCAACGTGGGAATAGCCGCAGCAGCCCGGTGCAGAAAATGACGCTGATATTTCGCCACTAAAAAGGAAGACAGGTAAAAATCATTCACCACCGCCTTCCATCTCCGGCTATAAGGGGTGAAAATGGTATAAGGTGTGCCATCATCCTTAAGCACTTCCCCCTTTTCGAAAATGACCTGATCTTTATAAGCAACGAACCATACTCCCTTCGTCGCCAGTAAGGCCGTAACCGCCTGGTCCCTTTCCGTCGCATAAGGCTCGTAATCAGTATTCGTCACTACGCCCGTCACATCGTACTCCGCCAGTAACTGCCGGAATACCTCCACCGGACGTCCCTCACATACTTCCAGCGAAGATCCCAAATCCCGAAGCTTTCCCTGCATCTCCACCAGCGCGGCATGGATGAATTCCACCCGGCGGTCTGACTTATCCTCCAACTGATCCAGGATATTACGGTCAAAGATGAACAGCGGCAGCACCGGCTCTCCCCGCTTCAGGGCATGATACAGCCCGGCATTGTCATCCAGCCTCAGATCCCTGCGAAACCAGAAAATGATTATCCGATCACCCATGTTTAACTTTCTCGATAATGAAATTAAACATGTTCATCGCAAAACCTGTGCAACCCTTTACATTTTTTTGATGATCTGTTCATGCACAGCCGCAGCCAGGCGGTTACCGTAGGTGATCCCCCGAAATGATCGGACCCACCGGATGCCTCGCAGGGCATTGGTCAGGAATACTTCATCGGCGCCGGACAGTTCCTCCGGACTCACCGGCTGTTCCTGCACGGAGTACCCCGCCCGGGGGAGCGCTTCCAGCAGATAACGCCGCATCACCCCCGCTACACAGCCCTCCGAAAGAGGGGGTGTATAAAATCGATGACCCTTGATATAGAATAAATTAGCAATGGTGCTGTCCGCCAGCCTCCCATGACTGTTCAGGACCAGGCAATCATCAAGCCCGCGTTCCTGGCCATACATGGCAGCCAGTGAATACAGCAGGTAATTGTTGGATTTCAGCGTGGCATATGCATCACAAGCCTTGTGACCGTCGGCAAAGATGTCGATGACCAGGCCCTCGGCGCTCCACCCTGTGGGGCCGGCAGGCCAGGGACTGCTCTGAATAATGTAGTGTGGAAAAGTATCGATAGTGTTAGTCAGGCTGCCGTCCCCTCTGAAGACCGTCAACCGCACCCTTGAATGCCCCCCGTCCCCATTGACGGCACAAAGCTCCAGGATCTGTTGTTCGATCGCTGTGGTAAATTTGCTTGTCGCCTCAAACCGCAGCATTCGCATCCCCGACAACAAGCGCTCGAAATGGTAAGGCCATAACCGGATCCTTCCCTCGCCTGCCAACATCGTTTCGAAGAGTCCATCACCATAGCGAAAGCCCCTGTTGTCCGCCGTCAGGATACTTTGGCCGACAGGCAGAACTGCCCCATTGAAATTAAGGAAGGAGGGCCCCGTCATAATTAGTCATTGGGAAAATTACTCGCCGGATCACTCGAAATTACACGTCCGGTCACCCGGCTTACTGTTGCTGGATGATGCCATTTTTTACCGCATACATAACCAAGCCCGCCATGGATTTGGCCCCTGTCTTTGTTTTCAGCTTATCCCGGATCGCCTCCACCGTTCGGGGACTGATATCGACGATATCGGCTATTTCCTTGGTCGTTTTCTCTTCACACATCAGCTTCAGCACCGTCAGCTCTTTTTCCGTCAGGTTGATATCCTGGGCAGTCCCGAGCTCGGGCCTTTTGGTCCGCAGTCCAGTTAATAAAGCCTTATTGGTCAACTCATTAAAGAAAAACTCCTGCTCGTAGCAAGTCTTAATCGCCTGGTAAATAGTTTCTGAATCTGAATTTTTTGTCAGGTAAGAATTGGCGCCGATCTCCATCATTTTGGATATCATGGAGTGATCGTTGTGCATGGATAGGATGATCACCTTAACGTGAGGATGATCCTTACGGATCTCCGGAAGAGTCTGGATGCCATCCATGATCGGCATCTGTATGTCCAGCAGGATAACGTCCGGTTCAAGATGTTTGAGGAGATTCAGCAGTTGCATCCCATTGTCCGCTTCCGCAATCAGTTCTACGTCTTTCTTAACGGCCAGGGCCGTTTTGACGCCGGCCCTGAAAAGGGCATGATCATCTGCAATGGCTACTTTGATGGGATGGCCTGGCTCTGGTCTTTTCATACGATTTTAGTATTTACGAAGGACAGTTGGATTGGACTGCCGTACATACCTGCAAAATGAACTAAAATTTGCGATACTTACTATAGGTAAACTACGCAACAAAACAATTTCGGAATATACGAAACTATCCCTCTTTTACGAAGGTAAGTGGTTTTTTCCCGATATAAAAGAGGAATTTATACGTGACAATTTTTCGTCCTTTTACGAACCCCGCGGTAAAAACTGCATGGCTAAAATTGAGCACTTGTGCTCTTGTCCACATAGTTATTCACATTTAACTTTGTTTTATAAGTTGATTGACGGAGGATTAGCGCCTCAGATCGTCCAATGTCCTAGAACCGTCCCAACGCATTCAATATTCCATGAAACCCAAGCAAAATCCAATGGTCAATCAACTTTTTTAGCCGCCGTAACTCAATATCCTCATAGAGACTCGATTTTAGACACCTTACCCTCATTCTTTCCTTATCCGGTACCTATGAAAAGTAACCCGTTCTTATGAATAGTGATCTAATCGCCTATTGAAAGTCAGCCCGATCCTTTGAAGACCACCCTGATCCCTTGAATACCAACTCTTCCAATGAAATTGATCCCGCCCACGCCTTGATGATCCCATTCCTATGAAAGGCGCCCTGTTCCTGTGAAGCCAATACCAATCCAATATCCGAACCTCATGCCGCCTGTACCGGCCGCATCGGGGGTCAACTGGTTCTCCTCTCTGGTTTGTAAAGTTTTTGCCTGCTTTTCTGCGTGTACGGTTACTTAAAAGCGCGGGGAAGCAGGCTTTTTTCGCACATTCTCAATCTATTATCTTATTTCTCATGGCATACATGATCAGGCCGGCAATCGTTTTGGCCCCAATTTTCGTCTTCATGTTCTGCCGGATCGTCTCTATAGTGCGGGTACTTAGAAACACCTCTTTGGAGATTTCTTCCGTCGTTTTATCTTCCGCCAGCAATTTCAGAATGCGGATCTCCTTTTCGGAAAATTTGATGGGACTGGGGTAGAATTGCCTGACTTGCCGCTTTGTCTGTAATTTGGAGAGTACAGCCTTATTAACCAGATCGTTAAAATAAAAATCATCGTTCATGCAGGTCAGGATAGCCTGATAGATCTCGTCGGGGTCGGTCGTCTTGGTCAGATAGGCATTGGCGCCCATCTCCATCATCTTCGAAATCATTTCCTGGTCGTCATACATCGTCAGCACGATGATCTTCACATCCTCATATTCCTTCCGCAACAGGCCGATGGCATTGATACCGTCCACCTCCGGCATCCGGATATCCATCAGCAATACGTCCGGGCGCTTGATCTGCATCTTATGTACCAGGTCCTTCCCATCTTCAGCCTCCCATAGAATCCTCAGGTACTCCTTGTTCCTCAGTGCCATTTTTATACCGTCACGGAAAATCTTATGATCATCAGCGATCGATACTTTGATAACTAATTCAGCAGTCATACCGGCAGGTTTGTAAAATTAATAGGTATAGATCTCAATTTTGGGTTAATTAATAATCGACACGAAGAACTACGATGACTAAATTTAGAATTTTTACGATCCGGGAAGTAAATTCCGACTTCCACAAATCGGGCAGTTCTGCTCTTGTTCCGCCTATTCTCCTTCTCTATCTTTATACCGGAAGTTGATTGATAGGATCACGCTCGCAAACCATCCAATGTCCCGTTTACCGTCCAGTAAAAGATTTCCAATATCCTGAAATGCCAAAAGTAAAATCCAATATCAGTCAACTTCCATCCTATCCTGTCAATCCGCCGCCCGACCTCCAGCATCTCCGGTCATGCGTTGCCTTAGAGCAACATTAAAATTAAAAGATAACAAAATTATCTCATACAGGCCCCGACCTATCAAACGAGAAATCAAGAATTTAATTACACATCGACCGTTAATCCTATCCCTGCTGCCGAAGTCTTTTTAATCCCCGTTTTTAAAATCCACCAGTTATCCACATTCATTCCATCGCAGTGGAATTCTTTATTTTGGTAGATTCCCCAGGTCGATTTTGTGAATTTTACGATAGTAAAAATACTAATTTTATAGCGTAAAACTACTCTATTTTTGCGTCGTAAACTCCCTGGGAAAAACCCCTCAAACGCAATACAGACTTGAATTCCAGGCAATTTAAAGCATTTCTCCATAAATTTTGGCCGTTGTCCAGTTTTTTTTTTAGGGGTTACTTAGCCTTACAGACTAACATTTCACCACCTCTAAAAACTCACTTGTATGATGCAAAAAGAGCTACTTACCAAAAAAGACTTCGCCGCTGTTGGAGGAGAAATTAGCCATGAAATGGGGAATGATTTCATAAAGGCTTATGAGACGGCTTTCCCGGATGGACCGAGTGGATTTGCGCTGGGTCGTAATATCCTCGAAAAGATCCTGGCTCAGCCCGGCTGCACGGGAATTCGTTTTCACCATGCCCTGAACCAAGAAGGGCAAATGACCTCCGTTTACATCGGCATGGATGCCAACGGTAACGATCTCTTAAGACATACAATGGTAACGGAGAACGGGGTCATCATGAGCGAGGAAGCTACCGTAGCAGACTTGGCATTACTATTCTGGCCGAAATGATGCAATCGCTTGTTTGCTTGGATTTTAGGGCAAAGCCCTTTATATTTGAGTAAAAAACAAGATATTGCTAATCGCCTTACTAGCGTTTTTTACGGAAATATTACCTATCATCTTTTACCTTGTCTTTCTCAAAAGAAATAGGGGCGAGGGGTTGTGGGTAATATTTCTTTACTGCATACTTTCTGTGCTGACGGAGATATTGGGTGGCATGATGCACCTTCAGATCATTTTTGCCTCTTATATTATCGTGCAATTTAGTTTGTTCTCCCTTTTTTTTTATCTCTCACTCAAGGAAAAAAAATTCAAATATATTCCTATCGCTGGCGCACTGGTATTTTATGTAATTGCCATTCGTAATTTTGCCAACGCGGAATTTGATTCGTTTTCTATATGCCTGGCTTCAATTTTTTTCATCCCATATTGTATTTTATTGCTATATGAACAGATGCGTGATTCCAATATTGCATTTGTCTATAACAACAAAAAATTTTGGATTATAGTCGCCTTCTTTCTTTATTTTTCAGGAACGCTTTTCTTGTACATTTATATTAATACCCTGCCTGAGCAGCAACGGTCCAGCTATTGGCAGATTAATAATTTCTTCGAGATCTTAAAGAATATCCTATTCTGCGTCGCGTTTATAATGAAAAAGAACGGCCAGCCATCCTACCTGACAGATAATCTTGACCCCGATACATAATGCAGCCACATGAAAACCCTTAAACCCCACAACCTAACTGTCCCGGAGACGGTCCATACATGATAATCCTAGAAATCACTAATCCCGGTAACGTGTCCCTGGTGCTCTTTTTTGGCACTATTGGGATGCTGGCGCTCACTATCGGGCTGATCGTCTTCATCATTTTCCACCAAAGGAAGGTCATCCGGTATCAGGTGAAGCTACAGCGAATGGAGCAGGACCAGCAAAAGCTGCTCCTCAATGCCAGCATCCGGCTGCAGGAAGAAGAACGCCAGCGCATCGCCGCTGACCTGCACGACGACGCCGGCCCCCTCCTCGCCACGGCCAGGTTATACCTGAACGAAAACCTCGTCAACCTCGATAAATCCACCCAGCTCCAAAGCATCTATAATGCCAAACAGATCATCGACGACACCATCCAGCTGATCCGAAATATCTCCCATAGCCTGATGCCCCCTACCCTGAAAAACTTTGGACTGGAATCTGCCGTAAATGATCTGTTCCAGAAGATCAGCGGCTCGGGCAGCATGAACGCCAGTTCCCGATTCCATGATTATAAAGAGCGGTTGCAGGCCGAAAATGAATTGATCATTTTTCGGGTCATTCAGGAATTGGTGAATAATATATTGAAACATAGTAATGCCAGTTTCATCCACCTGACCCAGAACACCAGCGGAAATAAATTCTTTATCCGGCTGCATCACGATGGACGCGGAATTACCCAGAATGATTTTAACAAGCTGAATAAGAGCAATGTAGGTCTTGGACTGAAGAATATTCAAAGCCGGCTGAAGGTATTGCACGGTAAAATCTTCTTCGAAAAGGATATGTCCCAGACTTATTACAAAGTCACCATTGAACTGATTAAGGAAGAAGACAATAAGCTGGCGGAACAGGAGTGAATTGTACGTATCTTTATCAGGCAATCGAACCCCTGGCCAAAAGCTCGATAATATACTGACTGCGTTCGCGTTATGTATGAACAGACGCGCGGATCCAAATAAAAGCCTATGGGAGGAGTAATTAAAGTTGCTATCGCCGATGACCACAAAATATTCCGCAAAGGAGTTATCCTTTCCTTGCGTCCCTACAGCGCCATAAAATTCGTCCAGGAAGCAGAGAATGGACAGGAATTGCTGGATGGCCTGGCTGCTTCGGAACCCGATGTCGTGCTGATGGATCTCCGCATGCCGCAAAAAGACGGCATCGAGACCACCAAAATCATCGCCAAAACTTACCCCTCGATCCACATCATCGCCCTGACCATGTATGAAGACGAGCGTTTTGTCAGCCATATGATGGAGATCGGCGCCAACGGCTACCTCCTCAAGAGCGCCGATCCTGCCGAAATTAAAAGGGCCATCATCGAAGTGGCCACCAAAGGGTACTACCTCAACAACTTTGTCAACCGCATCCTGCTGAAAAAATCGCACGTCCGCACAAAAATTATTCCCAGCCTCAATACGGAGATCACCCTCAACGAACGCGAAAGAGAAGTAGTACGCTATATCTGCATGGAATACACCGCCCAGGAGATCGCTCAGAAGATCGATTGCAGCCCCCGAACGGTCGAGGCTATCAAAGACCGCCTCATGGAGCGGTTCGGCGCCAAGAACACCGCTGGATTAGTCTTCTTCGCCGTTAAAAACAACCTGATCGATTAGAGTCTCATTTATTCGCACTCATAACGTCTTTCTCAGCGGTGCTCATGAATGCGGCCTCATGTTCGTCTTTTAATCGAACCGCATAACCGGCACCTCATCCGGCACCACCAGCCGCCCCGCCGTCCTGGCCCTTATCTCTTCGACCGAAACCCCCGGCGCCCGCTCCCGTAACAGAAAGCCTTCCGGAATAATATCCAGCACTGCCAGGTCCGTCACCACCTTCTTTACACATTTCACCCCCGTCAGCGGCAAGGTACAGGCCGGCAGCAATTTGGACTCGCCTTTCGGATTGGTATGCTGCATGGCGACGATGATCAGCCGGGCACTGGCTACCAGGTCCATGGCGCCCCCCATTCCCTTCACCATCTTTCCCGGTATCTTCCAGTTGGCAATATCACCGGTATCCGACACCTCCATAGCCCCCAGCACAGTCAGATCGACCTTTCCTGCCCTGATCATTCCAAAGCTCTCCGCACTATCGAAGAACGCCCCACCCGGCAAAACAGTCACCGTCTCCTTTCCCGCATTGATCAGATCGGCATCCACTTCCTCCGCAGTGGGATAGGGGCCAATCCCCAATAATCCGTTTTCGGACTGCAGCATAACTTCAATGCCTTTGGGGATATAATTGGCTACCAGCGTAGGAATGCCAATACCCAGGTTGATATACATCCCATCCCTTAACTCCCCCGCGATCCGCCTCGCGATCCCGAATTTGTCCAATGCCATAAAAAATGATGATTTAAATATTTACTATTCACCGCCGTCCCTGCGACCGGCCTCGCTGCCCGCATCCTTCGGCCCCGGTCTCATCGCCCCGCATCCACCAGCCGCACCGTCCGCCGCTCTATCCGTCGCTCATAATCATGGCCCTGAAAGATGCGGTGAACATAGATACCGGGCACATGTACCCGGTCGGGGTCCAACTCGCCGGGCTGCACCAGGTGCTCGACCTCCGCAATAGTAATAGTCCCCGCCTTAGCCATAGAGGTAGAAAAATTGCGCGTAGTCTTTCTGAACAGCAGATTCCCCATTGTATCGCCTTTCCAGGCTTTAACGATGGCAAAATCAGCAGAGAGGGCATATTCCATCAAATGAGGCTTCCCACCGAATTCCCTCACCTCCTTTCCCTGCGCCACCTCCGTGCCATATCCCGCCGGAGTAAAAAAGGCGGGAATACCCATGGCCGCCATCTGGATCTGCGTCACCAGGGTTCCCTGGGGGACCAGGTCAACGTCTAATTCTCCACTTAGCAGCTGCCTTTCGAATTCCTCATTCTCGCCCACGTAGGAGCTGATCATTTTCCTAATCTGCCGCGTCCTTAACAGTAGTCCCAGCCCGAAGTCATCCACGCCGGCATTATTCGAAATACAAGTCAGCTGACAGACTCCCTTGCGTGCCAGAGCGGCGATGCAATTCTCCGGAATCCCGCATAATCCGAATCCACCCAGCATGACCACTGCGCCGTCACGGATATCCCGGATGGCGTCATCGGCTCCATTGACGACTTTTTTCATATGGAAGTTTTTCGGGCTTAAAAATACGACTAAGAATGCTTTCGGACCGAATCCTTTTGGGCTTTCGTGGGGAATACCGCCGGGTGTAATCCCGGCAAGATGCCAGGCTGCTGGGATGTAAATATCCTGGGTCGCCCGGGTGGGGTGGTCGTGGTCGAATGCACCGGCATTCTGCCGGGCATGGGTGCTCTGCCGGGAGGCAGCGTTGCCCCGAGCGTCGGTGGCGTGGTTCCGGGAGGCAGGTGTGGTGGGATGATAGGAGGCGGGCGGTTGGAGACAGGCCGGCTATAGCTCTCCGTGCGCAACCGGTTGCCTTGTGAGATCAGGCTATCGAAAAGCTGCTGATTGAGTTCAGGATGATCGAGATAATATTGATAGCTTTTGCGGAACTCTTCCCGGCTGACCTCGTGCAGCCGAAATACCTCTTCGTACAACTTCAGCGTTTCTGCTTTAGTATTGACATGAGAGGAGTCTTTTGCAACGGAAAGCGCCGCATATTGATCGGCCTGTATCATATCCCACATAACGGTTTGCATCTTGCTCAGGGGCAAAATACCCGAGGGAACTCTATCCTTATCCGCACACCCGGTGCCGGCCAATAGCACAATGGCCAGACATCCGGCTATGACCCGGCGTCCAACCCGGCATACCGGCTTCCCGGTCAGACAGGGCACTCCTATCCCACGCGTTCCCATCATTGCAAGTCTGCTTTATATTTATTAGCGTTGGAGATATCCATTTTGGTCAGCAAGTCCAATGCCCGGTTCTTCTCATCGGGATCGGAGTTGACAAAAATTTTGGACACCTCGTTTGATTTGCCCTCGAAAAAGAACTGGATGATCATCAGATCAGGGTTTTCCGTATTGACGGTATTTAACATATTCAATGCATTAATGACCCCCGCCCTTCCATCTGACGGCTTATCGTACAGCAGATCGAACCCCGACCGGTAATAACTATAATAAGCGTCGTGCACCAGCGTATACTTGCTGTTGGTCAGATTTTCAATCAGCCAGTACCGGTTGCGTACCCCGTCGAAAGGCTTCCATCCGGTGATCTCCCGGCTGTCGGGCGCATTATTGACGATGTTCAAGGCTTTCTGATAATAAACGTCCCCGCCGCGCAGCGAGTAAGAGTCGAAATCCAACCCCATGATCAGGTAGATATAAAAGGCCAGGGTCGCCGTCAGGTTGGCCGCCAGCGGCTCAGTGCCCTGCACCCGGTTGTCACTGAATTCCAGCGGCTGGAACTCCGCATACCGGAAGGCAAAGGAAGGGTCCTGGAAGTTGATCAGCGGGCTTTGGTATGAAGAGTTATAGATCGGCCGGCCCGCCTGTATCGTCAGCGTGGCCTGAAAAGAATTGTTATCCCCTGCGGAACTTACATTTATTAGGAAGTTACAGCGTATCTTTTCGTTGTTCTGGAAGCTCTCGTTGGACCAGTTCCGGCTGTTCAGAAAACTATACAACGCCGTCTGCAGCGTATTGAATACCTTATGATCGACCGTAGTGGGCACCCGACTGGCCAAGACAGTGACATTCGCCTGCAGGTCCTGTGCCCGAACAAGGCCGGGCACGACAGTCGTCAGCAGAAAGGTCAATAAAAGATAGGTTTTATACATACAACAGTTTTACTACCTGATCAACGATATCTTTTGCCACTTGTTGCTTGGGTTTCTGCTCATAAGACCATTCCTGCCCATCTTTGCTGAAAATTGTGATTTTGTTAGTGTCAACCCCGAATCCAGCCCCTTCATCTTTCGCGGAATTGAGGACGATCAGGTCGGCATTTTTCGTTTGCAGCTTGCTCAGCGCATAAGCCTTTTCATCCCTCGTCTCCAGCGCAAAGCCAACGAGCACCTGCCCTTTCTTTTTGATGTCGCCCAATGCCTTTAGGATATCTTTCGTCCGGGTCAGTTCCAACATCAGGCTATCGCTATCGCTCTTTTTGATCTTCTCGGCGGCTACCTCAACCGGTGTATAATCGGCCACCGCAGCCGACATGATAGCGATATCCGACTTTCTAAAGCTTTCCATACAGGCATTATACATTTCTGCCGCGGATATCACCCGATGCGTCGTTATTCCCGCCTGATGGGTCGACAGGACAGAAGGTCCCAGCACCAGGTCCACCTGTGCGCCCCTGCCGGCCAATTCCTCTGCCAGGGCTATTCCCATCTTGCCGGACGAATGGTTGCCGATGAACCGTACCGGATCAATGGCTTCATAGGTAGGGCCTGCGGTTACCAGCACCCGCTTACCTGCCAGGTCCCGATCCGTCGTCGTGCGCCCTTTCTCCCCGCCCGCAGAACTTCGCCCGTGAACTTCGTTCCGAACACTGTTCGGAACTCGTTCGTACCCTTCGAGGCTCGGGTACGTTTCTCGTTCGGACTCGTCCGTACCCTTCGCATCCGCTCGGGTATCCACCGGCATGCCCCCGTCCTTTCCCTTCAGTATCCCTCCGACAAAATCCATTATCTCTTCAGGCTCGGCCATCCTCCCATCTCCATACAAACCACTGGCCAATTCGCCGTTTCTGACCGGAATGATGAGATTCCCGAAAGACCGCAGCCGCTCAAGATTCGTCCGGTTAGACGGATGCCGCCACATATCCTCATCCATGGCCGGAGCCACGACTACAGGACAGACAGCAGACAGATAGGTCGCCAACAGTAAATTATCGCACAACCCTTGGGCCATTTTCGCCAGGGTATTACAGCTCAGCGGGGCAATCAAAAAGATATCAGCCCAGCGGCCCAGTTCAACGTGGTTAGCCCAGGTATCTGCCGCAAACAGGTCCGACAATACGGGATGACGGGACAACGTGGATAGTGAAAGAGAAGTAACAAAGTCCCGGGAGGCAGGCGTCTGGATTACTCTTACCGTAGCACCTTCCCGGATCAGCAGCCTGACCAGAAGTAGCGACTTATAGGCCGCTATGCTTCCCGTTACGCCAAGTAGAATCTTCTTTCCCTGGAACATGAGATAAAGTATAAACGGCAGGGCGCCTGCCAGCTCCCTGCCGTAAAATCATTTTTTCGCGCACATTCGTTCGCACACAGTCATTCCCCGCGTTTTCGTACGTGAACACCGGTCCTATTTGAACAGATCATCGTCATTCCTGCGATAATAAATCTTATCGTCCATGAATTCCTGCGTAGCCAGCAGGGCAGGATTAGGCATTCTTTCGTAAGCCTTGGAAATCTCGATCTGCTCCTTATTTTCATGGATCTCTTCCAGGCTATCGGTGTGGCTGGCAAATTCTTCCAGCTTATTATGCAACTCTTCCTTCAGGGAGATATTGATCTGGTTAGCCCTTTTGGCGATAATGGCAATAGATTCATACAAATTGCCTGTCTTAGCCTTGATATCGGTAAGGTTCTTCGTCTCTACTACATTGGTGGTGTTCGCATTAACTTGCCTTCTTAGCCTGCTCATAATTATTTTTTAGGATTTTAATTTGATTCTCCGTGGCTGTGACATATTCCTGCACCGTGGGCTTTAATTTACTATCGGGAAAACGATCCATGAACTCATTGCATTGTGTGATCACCGCATCAAATCTTTCCTGCTGCTTTTGCTCGATACTTAACTCGGCATATCGATAATCTGATTTGATTATCAACAACTTATAAGCCTCGCTTTTCTCGGAATCCGGATAACTGTTCATCAGGCTGTTCAGCGCAACGCCGGCAGCCTTAAAATAGCCCAGATCGAAATACAACTGCGCGGCTTGATAATCCTTCAGTTCCAGCTTGCCCCGGCACTTTTCTATGATCTGGTTGGCTTCCTGTACCTTATCCGACCCAGGATGCGTATTGACAAAGGCCTGCATAAAACCGATGGCTTTCGTTGTATTGGTCTGATCCAGCTCTACCTTCGGCGACTGTGCATAAAAAGTATAAGCCCGCATATAATCCATTTCCTCAGCCTTGTTACTGTTCGGGAAAACCTCTACAAAGCCCTTGAAAAGGTTTTCTGCGTTGGGGTAATCCTTCAGATAATAAGCGCAATAGGCGAACTTGTAATAAATGTCTTCGAAATGCTCGCTGCCCTTAAATACGCGGAACAACTCCTCGAACAATTGCTGCGCATGGTTATAGTCCTTATCCGCATAATACTTGTCAGCTACCCGCAATTTATATTCATAGTCGTTGCTTTTCAACACTTTAGAAAAGCGTGAGCACGAACTGACCAAGAGAACCGTCGAGAATAATACAATGAATAGACGCATAGAAAGCATGCAAAATTAATGAATTTTGAGCAAAGAAGCAGATTAATGTGGACGGGCAAAAATGCGGGTATTTCCGCTGCGACCCAAATAAAAATAAGTTAAATCCTGTGCTCGCCCTGCCTGGGCCTGAAAAAATTAGCGCGACCCGGGAAGGGATCGCGCTAATCATATTATTATTAATTGATTATACTATTTTCTACGCAGGTTCGGGTGGGGAGCAGGCACCGTGTTCGGGCCTTCTTCACCAGTACCGTCACGCAGATCCACCGTATTTTCATCACCGCCGCTTTGGCCATAGCGGAAGATGAACCGTTCAGAGCTAACACCTTCTTTTTCAACCAGATAGTTGATGACGGCGTTAACCCGGTCCCAGCTCAGCTGTTGTGCGTTCTTGCTGGATTCGCCATATCCGATGACGGCGACCTTGCAATTCGGATTGTTGCGCAGTTGTTCTGCGGCGCTAGCCAGGAGCGCCTGTGCATCCTTGCTCAGGATGACAGAGCGGCCCTTGAAAGTAATGCTTGGAAGGTTGCCAATGTTGCATTTTTTGCCGTTACCACCACCGGTGGAATCGATATAAGCCTTCAGGTCCTTGCAGCATTGCGGATCCGGGCATTTGCCTACGCCGTCTGCATCAACAGGCTGGCATATGGTCGGGGTGATCTTTTCCTTGTCACGGCAATCAGGCACACCGTCACCGTCTGTATCCAGGCTGACACCATGGGTGTCGACCGGGCAGCCTTTCGGCGTGTTGGGTTCCAGGTCAAACTGATCGGTCACACCATCGCCATCGGCATCATCCAGCACCGGCTTCGGTAGCTTCATGTGACGGGGAGCATTGAGCTCGTTGTAGGCATAATCCAGCGGGTTGATCCACCAGAGCGGCTCGACGGCATGTTTGCCGAAAATGTTGTAGTTGATACCGACAGAAGCGAAGTTATAGGAATCGGCAGACCTCGTCTCGGCAATGCTGTTGGTCGCACCCGGCGTCCAGTTGTTCTGCCATTCCTGCCCGTCGATCAGTGGGGTGCCGGTGAAAGTGAACTTATCCTCCACAGCAATATTCACCTTGCTGCTCAGCTTGAACTCCATCCCTACCCCCAGCACACCGACTACGGCGAGAGGCGCTCCACCCAGGGTGCTGGCCGTGGTGGGCCTTTGGGCAATATGGTTCCAGTTGCCTGTCAACACGCTCTTGAGTGCGCTCCGGATCTGCTTCTTGTCGGAATTGTCTTCTGTCGGGAACTCGGAGATGATATTCGCATATCCCGGCAGATAGCTGTCATCCTGCTTGTACAGCGTGCTGTAGGTTGCGAGGCCGGGGCCACCGAAGACATAAATGCTGAGGCCGGTCTTGGCCTTGTGGAACCGGATATTGTTGAAATTGAACACGCCCTGCAGGCTCAGCTCATGAATCGTCGACCGGTAGTTATAAAAGATGGGAGCATAATTGCCGTTGACATCCGCCGGGAACAGATTTGCCTCTGTCAAAGAAGTGTTCCTTCCGTAAGACTGGGAATACTGGGATTGCAGGCCCCTCAGTCTCAACCAGTCATATTCTGCCCGGATTGAGAAGATATAGCCGATGGCCTTTCTGACATCGAAACCAAATCCGCCGGTAGGACCCCAGTTGGGCACGTCCGCTATGCCGTCGGTATATCCCCCTTTCACGCCAATCTCCCATTCATTCCTTGGTTTGGCAGGAAAAGGGTATGCATTATTTAGAAATTCATTGTGCTGCGCTAGTCGTCTGGTAGGAATAAGAGAAGAATCCCGTATGTCGTACTGGTAGCCATTGCCCACCTGGGCCTGCGAGTATGACATAAACAGGCAGATTAACCCAATCAAAAGAGTCAATTTTTTACTTGCCATAACTGAAGTTTACGTGAATGAATGAATTAAACCTGAGAAGAATATGGTGCAAAAATATCGATTGATGCGCAATAACCAAATTTTTTTAACAATACATATAAAATAAAAGTTGTATTGAGTTCACCGTTAGACAGGCGAAATTTAAAATTAGATGCACTGACCGGAAAATATTTTCAAAGTAGTAATATTGCTGTTCCTTTGATTTTTCACAGTCCTCTTCCGGCAACATTTTCATTACCCTTATCCCTAAATGAAAATTTGTACGGGGAGAAAGATACGCCGGACCGGTTGAAATGGATAGCAGATAGCATGAAGATAGCACAAGCCATATTACGTGAAGAACTGGTCATCTTTGAAAAGAAGTTCAAAGAGGCGGTCAAGAGTCAGATTCCTCTGCTGGACAGGATTATGCAGTTCATCGTCAACAGGAAGGGCAAGCAAATGCGCCCGATGTTCGTCCTGCTGTCAGCCAAGCTGTGCGGCCCTGTCAACGAATCCGCCTACCGGGCAGCGTCCCTCGTTGAATTGCTGCATACCGCCACCCTCGTTCACGACGACGTGGTGGACGAGTCGCTGGAAAGAAGAGGCTTTTTTTCCACCTACGCGCTGTGGAAAACAAAGATCTCCGTTCTCGTAGGAGACTATCTTTTGTCGAAAGGACTGTCATTATCGCTCGATCACAGCGATTTCAGGGTCCTCCAGTTGCTGAATGTCTCTATCCAGAAAATGATCGAAGGCGAGTTGCTCCAACTGGAAAAATCCCGGTCGCTGAACCTCAGCGAGGATGTCTATTTCGAGATCATCCGCAGCAAAACAGCCTCTTTCCTCGCCTCTTCCTGCGCTGCCGGCGCTTTTGCAGCCTGCCAGGACGAGGTACTGACCGAAAAGCTGAGGCGGTTCGGGGAAAACGTCGGCATCGCTTTCCAGATCAAAGATGACTTGTTTGATTATGGCAGCGATGCAATCGGCAAGCCGACGGGCAACGATATCAAGGAAAAGAAATTAACGCTTCCACTCATCTATACGCTCAACAACCTCGACCGGGCAACGCGCCGTGAGTTGATCTTTATCATCAAAAACCATAATAAGGATCCTGAAAAAGTCCGACATGTTATCAAAAAGGTAGCGGCGGCAGGTGGGATCGAATACGCCGTCCGGCAGATGAATGCCTACCGGGACGAGGCATTGGCTATCCTTTACGAATTCGAGGATAGTGATGCGCGTAAGGGGCTGGAGGAACTGGTGCGGTATACGACTGACAGGAAATATTGACGGGCATCCGGCCATCCCCGCGGCTGCACCTTCTCCGTCACGGACACAAGAACAGACCAATAATGGAAAAACGCTGGAAAATACAACAGGCAGACCCTTTCGCGGTCCAGGCTTTGCAGTCATCCCTGAGGATCAGCGAAGTCATTTGCCGGATATTGGTACAGCGGAATATCGTCACCTTCGACCAGGCCCGGCACTTCTTTCGCCCGCAGTTGGCCGATCTCCATGATCCCTGGCTCATGAAAGACATGGACAAGGCCGTGGGACGGATCCAGTCTGCATGCCGGCATGGCGAAAAAATTCTCGTTTACGGCGATTATGACGTGGATGGAACAACAGCTGTAGCCTGCCTCTATGACTTTCTCCGTAAAATATGTCCGACCGGTCAGGTCGACTTTTATATCCCTCACCGGTACCGCGAAGGCTATGGCGTTTCTCAACAGGGAATCGATTATGCACAGGACAATAGCTATTCCCTGATCATTTCCCTAGACTGCGGCATCAAATCGGCGGACCTGATCGCCTACGCTGCCGGGCTGGGCATCGACTTCATCGTATGCGACCACCACTTCCCGGATGATCAGTTACCGCCGGCCGTTGCCATCCTCAATCCCAAACAGCCGGATTGTCCCTATCCATATAAGGAGCTGTGCGGTTGCGGCGTCGGTTTCAAACTGATCACCGCCTTGGCCGAACGGCTGGGCTTTGGCCGGGAAGAAGCCTATCAATACCTGGATCTGTTGGCTACCGCTATTGCCGCCGACATCGTACCCCTGGATGGAGAGAACAGGATATTGGCCTATTATGGGCTGAAGAAGGTCAATGAAGCGCCAAACAGCGGCATACGGGCGCTGATACAGCTCAGCGGGCTGGAAAAAGCGGTGAAGATGGTCAACCTGGTATTTATGATTGCGCCTCGTGTGAATGCCGCCGGCCGCATGGACGACGCGGCAAAAGTCGTACATCTGTTTACTGCGGCCGACTTACCGGTTGCCCTGTCCTATGCCGGCCAGTTGCATGCCGACAACACAGACCGCAAGGAGACGGACAGCAGCATGACCGAAGAGGCGCTAGCTATCCTGGAAAAAGATGATGGGCATCCGGGACGAAGATCCACCGTCATCTACCAGCCTCACTGGCACAAGGGAGTGGTGGGCATTGTGGCCTCCCGGCTCATCGAAAAGTATTATCGCCCGACGATAGTGCTGACACGGAGTGGGGAAGTCATCGCCGGCAGCGCCAGGAGCGTTAGCGGTTTCAACGTATATGAGGCCATCCATGCCTGCCGCGAACATTTGCTGGGGTATGGCGGCCACTTTGCGGCGGCAGGCATCACCTTGCAACCCGATCAGATATCCGCTTTCACCTCGAAGTTCGAAGAGACCGTCGCCGCCACCATCCGGCCCGATTCACTGGTACCCGAATTGCTGATCGACGCCGAACTCCGTTTTGAGGAGATCAGGCCTTCATTACATAGTATAATTGATCAGATGCAGCCCTTCGGGCCGACCAACGTGCAGCCCGTCTTTATTAGCCGGAAGGTCACAGACAGGGGATCCCGCATCGTTAAGCAACAGCATATCCGTTTCTCCCTTCAGCAAGGATCCGTATTGATGGACGGGATCGGTTTCAACCTCGCCCCAAAATTCCACCTGCTGCAAACCGGCGCCCCCATTGACCTCGTATTCACGCTGGAAGAAAACGAATGGAATAACCACAAGACATTGCAGCTAAAAGTCATTGATTTTGCACTGAGTCCCTGACGTCACCATCTCCCTTCCGACCGCTCTACCGTTCTTCACGCCTCTAATATGATCTTCCCCTTCGTTTCTCCGCTCATTAATTCGACGCTCCGTTGAATAAACTCGGTGAGATTGTTGCCCTTCAGTAACCCTTGCGACAGCAACGCCAGGTCGGATAAATTGTGCACCAGTTTCTCCTGCTTGGGCCTGTCCCCTTCTTTGAGGATCGTCTGGTATATCGGATGATTACCGTTGACAGTCAGATTGACCTCGTCCGGCATACTGGCATAAAACCCACCCATACCCCCGCTCACGGCTGCCATATCTTTCATCCGGCGCATGAATTCCGGCCTCGTGGCAATCACCGGCGGCGCTTCTGGGCTCAATCCTTTAACCTCTACGGTCAGGTGCAGTTCAGGCACCTGGCGGCCGAATAATTCTTTGAGGGTGGACTCTTCTTGTGCACTGAGTACACTACCGGTCGCCTCAGCCTTGTCGATCAGGTTATCGGCGATATCCGCATCTACCCGGGTAAAATGTACGTCGGGCCATTTCGATTCCATCTGGTTGATGAACGCCGCATCCACGATCGTCTCGAGCTTGACAACGGTAAATCCCTTGGCCTGCGCCTGCCGGATATAGCTGTCCTGCTGCACGGGATTGCTGGTATACAAAATGACCAGTTTGCCCTCTTTGTTTTTCTGCAGACCTTCGGCGGCAGCCCTGTATTCGTCCAGGGTATAGAACTTACCGCCTGCCGCGTCTTCCATGATATGGAACTTGATCGCCTTCTCGAGGAACTTGTCGTCCGTCATCATGCCGTACTTCACGAACAGCCCGAGGGATTCCCATTTTTCTTCGAATTCCTTCCGCTCTTTGTTAAAGATTTCCTCCAGTTTATCGGCTACCTTCTTGGTGATGTGATTGTTGATCTTTTTTACATTGGGATCACCCTGCAGATAACTGCGACTTACATTCAACGGAATATCCGGGCTGTCGATCACGCCATGCAGCAGCATCAGGAATTCCGGGACGATATCTTTTACTTCGTCCGTCACAAACACCTGGTTGCTGTATAACTGGATTTTATCCTTCTGGATTTCGTAACTCTGCTTGATACGCGGAAAATAGAGGATACCCGTCAGGTTGAAGGGATAATCCACATTCAGGTGGATCCAGAAGAGCGGAGCCTCGCCGTAAGGATATAATTCTTTATAGAAATCCTGGTAATCCTGGGAAGTCAGTTCGCTGGGCCTCTTCGTCCAGGCAGGTGTGGGATTGTTGATCTGCTGTCCTTCGAATTTTATCGGCACTGGCAAAAACCGGCAGAACTTTTTGAGGATCGACCGTATCCGCTCTGCATCCAAAAACTCCTGGCTTTCTTCGTTGATGTGCAGGACGATATCGGTGCCGCGCCCCTCTTTTTCTATATCCTCCAGCGTAAATTCCGGGCTCCCGTCGCATTCCCATTTTACCGCCTGGGCGCCTTCCCGATAGCTCTTCGTAATCACATCAACCCGCTCGCTCACCATAAAAGAAGAATAGAATCCCAGCCCAAAATGACCAATAATGTTGGCCTCATTCTGACCCTTGTATTTGCTGAGAAATTCTTCCGCTCCGCTGAACGCGACCTGGTTCAGGTACTTATCCACTTCTTCAGCAGTCATCCCTATTCCCCGATCCGAGATCGTAATCGTCTTGGCTTCTTTATCTATTTGAATATCAATGGCTAAATCACCCAAATCACCTTTCACCTCCCCTAAAGAAGATAGGGTTTTCAGCTTTTGGGTCGCATCTACTGCATTACTTACCAATTCCCGGATAAAAATATCGTGGTCACTGTAAAGGAACTTCTTGATGATTGGGAAAATGTTCTCCGTCTGAACGCGTATACTTCCTTTTTGCATAGCAATGGTTTTTGATGATTTTATGCTTCGGTGCCTCGGAACAAAGAAAATGCCATTTGTGATCACCTGACACACTGGCGGCGCTCCCGGAACAGGATGTCCCCTTGCTGCCGTTCGGACAATCCTTCCCTCCGCCTCATCTGCCGTTCCGGCGGCGCCCCCTTTACCATCCACCTCCCTCCGACTCGCGCCCTCCCCTTCTCCCCAGGCCCAAAATCTTCTGTTTTTTCCCGGAAAAACCCGGTTTTTCACGCCAAATCCCTTACCTTTGCAGCCCGATTAATTTTTTTAAACAAAAAAACAGGGATCATGAACAATTATGAATTGATGGTGATTTTTACCCCTGTGCTATCTGAGGAGGACTACAAAGCCGCCCAGAAAAAATACGCTGCCTTCGTTAAAGATAACGGCGGAGTCGTAGTGCACGAAAATCCCTGGGGCCTGAAATCACTGGCGTATCCGATCCAGAAAAAGACCACCGGTCTATACTGGGTACTCGATTACAATGCGCCATCCGACTTCAATGAGAAGCTGAAGATCCAGATTCTCCGCGACGAAACCGTGTTACGTTTCATGGCTACCAAACTCGATAAATACGCCGTCGAGTACAATGGCAGGAAGAGAAGTGGCGTACCTACAGGAACCGAAAAAGCAGGAGCGTAACCCATGGCAAAAGCAAACGAAATCAAGTATCTCACCGCCATCAAGCCGGAGAAACGCGCCAAGAAATTCTGCCGTTTCAAGAAATATGGCATCAAATACATCGACTATAAGGATGCCGAGTTCCTGAAAAAATTTCTGAACGAGCAGGGTAAGTTATTGCCCCGCCGCATCACCGGCAACTCCCTGAAATACCAGCGGAAAGTGTCCGATGCAGTGAAAAAAGCCCGTCAGATGGCATTATTGCCTTACGTAACAGACCTATTAAAGTAACCCTCACCCTAACCCCTTTCCCCGGGAAAGGGGGGACAGTCCACCTGCCACGCAGGATGGATTGGGCAAACGGTGAACAAAACCAACAGTATGGAAGTCATCTTAATTCAAGATGTAGACAACCTGGGCTCCGCTCATGAAAAGGTAAGCGTCAAGAACGGCTATGCCCGTAACTACCTGATTCCCCGCAAACTGGCAGTTGAGGCCAATTCATCCAACCTCAAACAACTGGATGAAAGGATGAAGCAGCTACAGAAGAAGGAGGCCAAGTTGATGGCCGAAGTGAATAAAGTTATCGAGGTCCTCAAGTCCGCTCCGATCAAGATCGGCGCTAAGACTGGTACCAGTGGCAAAATTTTCGGCAGCGTTACCTCCGTACAGCTGGCCCGCGCCATCCGTGATCAGAAAGGTTATGAGATCGATCGCCGAAGGATTCATATCCTCGATGAAGTCAAGGAACTCGGTACCTATAAGGCCAAAGTCGACTTCGGCAACAGCAATGAGGCAGAAGTAGAATTCGAAGTTTCCGCCGAATAACGTTGGTGGGTGGAAGGCTGCAAAGCCAGGGGCACAATATTGAAAGCTCGTGAATAAATCACGGGCTTTTTTAATTATATATCTGCAATTCAGCAAATTTATTGAATAAATTCAAACCGTATACGGATAAAAACGATTTTTCCCCTGTACGAAATACGTGAAAACCCTGACCAATGCCTAATTTCTGGGATTTCCTACAAAATTTTACTACGTAATAAAAATTGTTATCTTTACAATAGCTCTATTATTTTTAGTTTTATAGCGGCTGTCGTAAATTTCTGTTGTCAGATTTCTCAGTCATCGTAGTCTATTAGTAGGTAGAGTGGTTTTTATCATTTTTTAATTTTTTGTACAATGAACATTTATGTAGGCAACCTCTCCTGGCAGATGACCGATGAGGATCTTAGGAACCTTTTTGAACAACACGGCACCGTCGCTTCCGCCAAGATCGTAAAGGACAAAGTTTCCGGGCGCAGCAAAGGCTTCGGTTTTGTCGAAATGGAAGATGATGGTGAAGCTCAACAGGCTATCACCAACCTGTACGACAGTGAAGTCATGGGTCGTAAGATTATCGTCAACGAATCGCAGCCCAAACAGCAAGGCGGCGGCGGCGGTGGCGGCGGCTTCAAAAAGAGAAGCTTTGGCGGCGGCGGCAGTGGCGGCAGTGGTGGCGGCGGAGGTTACAAAAAAGGAGGCTACAATCGCGGCGGCGGCGGTGGTGGTTACGACAGGGATTATTAATCTTATCAACATCAATACATCTTTGTTAAAATCCTTTCTTTCCGGAAGGATTTTTTTATTGCCGGCAGTTTGCTAAACCCCAAAGCTGCCTCCGGCAGCTTGTCCGCCCGGACAATTACAACCGAGAATCGAGCTCGGCTCGGCCGAAGGCAACCGCAAGGTTGCGAACGAGCCCTTGCCGGTGGCAAGGGCGAAGTTCTGGCGAAGCCCTCTTTGCAGAAGATGCACTAATTTTTCCGAAAGTGCATTTTCTGTACAAATTTGCCGCTAACTTTAGCCGACTAAATCGTTTGCTAATGCCACGTCGAACTATGCCTCGCAGAGAATTTATACGCAACGCCTCCCTGGCGACCGCCGGTGTAACCATCATCAACTTTCCCATCCGTGGCAAAGCGGCGCCCAGTAATAAAGTAATTGTTGCAGTGATGGGAGTGAACAGCCGTGGTGCTTACCTGGCGAAATCCTTTGCTTCATTAGAGGGTGTTGAAGTCGCCTATATCTGCGACGTGGAACAAAAGGCCATTCAGAATGGCCTGACAGCATTGAAGGATGCGCCCCGCAAGCCTGGCGTTGTTCATGATATCCGTCGAATGGTCGAACAAAAAGATTTCGATGCGCTGGTCATTGCCGCGCCCGATCATTGGCATGCGCCGGCAGCCATCCTGGGTGCTGCACATGGCAAGCATGTCTACGTGGAAAAACCTTGCGGACAAAATCCATATGAAGGCGAATTGCTGGCCGCTGCCCTGCATAAATACCAGCGCCACATCCAGATGGGCAGTCAGCGGAGGTCCTTCCCTTCTCTCATCGATGCCGCCCGGCAGGTAAAGGAAGGGGTGATCGGAAACCCGTATTTAGCCAAGGCATGGTATTCCAACAACCGAAAATCTATCGGCTATGGAAAAAAGGTCCCGGTACCCGCTACTCTGGATTTCGAACTATGGCAAGGGCCTGCCCCCCGCCGGGACTACCAGGATAACCTGGTCCATTATAACTGGCATTGGTTCTGGCATTGGGGAACGGGCGAGGCCTGCAACAACGGCACGCATGAGATCGATTGCTGCCGGTGGTTTCTCGGGCTGAACTTCCCTTCAAAGGTGGTATCGGCGGGTGGACGCTATGCATTTAAGGACGACTGGCAGACACCCGATACGCAAATTGCTAGCTTTGAATTTGCGGAAGGCAAAGCCATTACCTGGGAGGGGCGCAGCTGCAATCATTATCCTACTGAGGGCAGCGACCGTGGCTTTATTATCTATGGTGATGGAGGCACCCTGGTTAACCTGGGTGGCGGCGATTATAAACTTTTCGATGACAAAGGCAAAGTGATCAAAGAAGTGAAGTCGGAAGTAGTCCCCGACCCTACCGATCCGGTTGCAGCCAGCGGCAATATGGATCTATACCATTTTCAGAATTTTGTCAAGACCGTCAGGGGAGAAGCTGCGCTGACAGCACCAGTAGACGAATCCTATAAAAGCGTCCTGCTCTGTCACCTGGCTAATATTGCACAGCGGACATCGGGTACATTACATTGTGACCCTTCCAACGGGCATATCCTCGACAACCCGGAGGCTACCTCTCTTTGGCGTCGTCAATATGAGCCGGGCTGGGAGCCGGTGGTATAGCACCTTTACCTATCACGGCCGTGCTTTACAACACCCGAATCTTGATACTCCGGTAACTGACCTCGTTTCCATGATCCTGCAGCAGGATATGCCCTTCCGGGGCCTCCCCGAAGTCGGGCCATATCTTGTATTTGCTGATGGCTACCAACTCCTTGAAGGCAGCCGACCCTCTTTCATATTCCAGCACCTTGACGCCGTTGAGATAATGTTCGACATGATTATCGGGATAGACGATAATCCGGCCCGTATTCCATTCCCCCATCGGGTGAAGGAACCGGCGTTGTTTGGCTGCGGGGATGAGGTCATACAGGGACGCCAGAGTCCGGTCACCGTTACGTCCGAGTTTGGCATCCGGGTGGAGGGAATCGTCCAGCACCTGGTATTCGAGTCCGATGCCAGCGCCGCCCGTGTTTTGCTCTTTCAGAGTGACGAAATATTTCACGCCGCTGTTGGCGCCGGGTGTCAGCCGGAAATCAAAAGAAAGATCGAAGGCCTTGTATTGGCGGATGGTCACGATGTCGCCTCCGCCGGACTCTTGCCCGCCGGTACTCGGCAGTACGGTGAGAACGCCGTCTTTGATTACCCAGCCATGATCGGGAAATGTGTTTGCATAGGCCCTTACCCATCCTTTGGAAGTACTACCGTCGAAGAGCAGTCGCCAGCCGCTCTTCTCTTCATATTCAGACAGATCATTGGGGATATTGTTGACTACGTAGACGCCGGGAGGGAAAAAGCCGGGGCGGAAGTCAGTTGTTCTGACGCGGATATGTTTGAAATATATTTTTTTGCCGGCCAGTTGCGGGCTATCGACACCGTGTACCTGCAGACCGATGAAACCCTTGTCGTCGACGGTATCTACCACACAGGCGATCGCCAGACCGTTGACCCATGTCCGGATCATGTGACTGATACATTCTATGCGGAGGTGATTCCATTGTCCTACTTTGAAGGCGCTTTGGACGGAGTGGTTGAGGGAGACGGGGTAAAGCCAGTCTCTTCGGCCTTCGTCACAGATGCCTCCTGTCCAGCGGCGAGAGGAAGGATCGAGTTCGCACTCATAGCCATAGACGAGACCTCTGCCTTCATTGCCGGCGGGATTGTAATGATTCCTGAGCATTATGCCCGAGTTGCTGGTCGTGTCATCGATGCGGACATCCAGTTCCAGTACGAAATCGCCGAATTCTTGTTCAGTGACGAGGTAACTGGTGCCGGATCCAGCAACGCTCATACCTACGATGGCTCCGTTCTCGACAGCGTAAGTGGCATTGCCAGTCAGCTTTTTCCAGCCGTTGAGCGTTTTGCCGTCAAAAAGGGAGGTCCATCCCTCTGTCTGTGCCATCAGACCGGTACTGGCAAGAAGTAAGGTCAGCGCAAAGAACGTTTGCTTCTTCATAATGGAAAGATTGTCGCGTGTTTGAAGGATTGTCGTAGGGTAAAGGTAAGGAAATGACCCATATCCTTCTTGCTATCAAAACACGTAGTGGGGCCGCTGCTGATGGATAGGCACAAAAAAAGCCCTGTCAAGGTTATTGACAGGGCTTCAAAGAATATGGCAGCTACCTACTCTCCCGCATTGTGGTGCAGTACCATCGGCCATGAG
>Ga0182030_10002174_pt1 | contig 41449 bp, 40 predicted proteins | sample 812S3MmetaG_FD_121299 | JGI IMG/M metagenome (GOLD analysis project Ga0182030, IMG submission 121299) | Permafrost microbial communities from Stordalen Mire, Sweden - 812S3M metaG (Illumina Assembly) | ecosystem: Environmental > Terrestrial > Soil > Wetlands > Permafrost | place: Sweden...
TGGCTCGGGGGTAAGGCCATCCTCAACTCGGTCAACCTTGAAGAAGGTGACGGGCCGGGCACGCGCCTTGACGGCTTCATGTCGCTCGCCGCCGAGTTCGGCGCGGCCGTGGTGGCGACGTGCATCGACGAGGAGGGCCAGGCGCGCACCGCCGAGTGGAAGGTTCGCGCGGCGCGGGCCATCACCGACCTCGCCGTCAACCGATACGGGCTCAGTGCCCAAGACATCTTCATCGATGCCTTGGCGCTCCCGCTCTCAACGGGCATGGTCGAGTCACGTCGTGACGGCATTGAGACCATAGAAGCCATCCGCCGCATCAAGTCCGAGATGCCGGGCGTGCGCACGATCCTCGGTCTCTCGAACGTCTCGTTCGGTCTCAACCCGGCCGCGCGACAGGTGCTCAACAGCGTGTACCTGCACGAGTGCGCCGAGGCCGGCCTCGACGCGGCCATCGTGCACGCCTCAAAACTGTTGCCGCTCGCGCGCGTCGACGAAGAGGCACGACGGGTCTGCTTGGACCTGATCTACGACCGGCGCAGTGACGACTACGACCCACTCCAGGTGCTGCTCGGACTCTACGAAGGCGTCAAGACCACCAATTCCAGTACCGCGACGCTCGCCGACCTCCCGCTCGACGAACGACTTCGCCGTCGCATCATCGAGGGCGTGCGCGTCGGCCTCGAAGCCGACCTCGACGAAGCCATGGCCAACGGCGTTGGACCGCTTGCGATCGTCAACGACATCCTGTTAGACGGCATGCGCGAAGTGGGCGACCTCTTCGCGAGCGGCGAGATGCAACTGCCCTTCGTGCTCCAGAGTGCCGAGACCATGAAGTCAGCCGTGGCCTACCTCGAACCGCTGATGGAAAAGAGTGATCAGGGAGGCCGAGGGCGCGTCGTGCTCGCTACGGTAAAAGGCGACGTGCACGACATTGGCAAGAATCTCGTCGACATCATCCTGACCAACAACGGCTACGAAGTCATCAACCTCGGCATCAAGGTCGGCGTCAATGAGATGCTCGGCGCCGTCCAGGAGCACCAGGCCGACGCCCTGGGTATGAGCGGACTGTTGGTCAAGTCAACGCTCATCATGCGCGAGAACTTAGAGTTGATGAACGAGCTCGGCATGCAGAACGTGCCGGTGCTATTAGGCGGTGCGGCACTGACGCGCACGTACGTGGAGCGTGACCTACGCACCATCTACAACGGCCGCGTCTTCTACGGCAAGGACGCCTTCGAGGGACTACGCGTCCTCGACCGTCTGGGGGAGATCCGCCGTGGTGGCGAGGACGATCCAAACTTCGGACGAGAGATCTCTGAGAAGAAGGTCTTTCGACGCATTCGCGGGGATGGCGACGAAGAACCCAACGCCATGACCACGCGCAGTCCCGACGTGGATACGGACAATCCGCTGTTCACGCCGCCCTTCTTGGGCAGTCGCGTGGCCAAGGGAATGTCGATCGACGAGATATCCGAGTTTCTCAACCTCACCGCGCTCTTTCGAAACCAGTGGGGTTACCGACCCGAAAATGGCGAGGACGACGCCGCCTTCAAGGAGCGTGTTCGCTCAATACTGCGCGAGCAGCTGGCGATTGCGAAGGAGGACGACTTGTTGGTTCCCCAGGTCGTGTGGGGACACTTCCCCGCCGCCGCCGAGGGCAACGATCTCGTGCTCTTCAGCGACGACACGCGGGCCAATGAGAAGGTTCGCTTTACGTTTCCGCGCCAGCGCCAAGCACCATTCCTCTGCATCGCCGACTTCTTTCGCCCCGTTGAGAGCGACGAGAACGATTACGCGAGTTTCATGCTCGTGACCATGGGATCGCGAGTCTCCGAACGATGCCAGGAGCTCTTCGCTGAGAATCGCTATCACGACTATCTCAAGCTGCACGGACTGGGCGTCGAGATGGCTGAGTCACTGGCCGAACTCTGGCACAAGCGAATTCGCGATGAGTTGGGATTTGTCGATGAAGACGGCCCAACGCTGACTGGCCTCTTTCGCCAGCAGTATCGCGGCGGACGATATTCGTGGGGCTATCCGGCCTGTCCCGACCTCACGGACAACGCCAAGGTGGCCGACCTGCTGGAGGCGTCGCGCATCGGCGTCGTTGTCTCAGAGGGCTTCCAACTTCACCCCGAGCAGACGACCGACGCCATCATCTGCCATCACCCGATGGCCAAATACTTCGTGGCCTAGGCCGCTGCGGCTATCCAGGCAAACGCGACAGGCGACGACTCAGCGCCGCGACGGCGCCGCCACGGGGGTCGCGTCACTTAATGCTTCGCGCGCGTGGTAGCTCGAACGCGTCAGCGGCGACGACTGCACGTGCGAGAGTCCCAGGCTCATGCCGAAGCGCGCCAACTCGTCGAACTCCGCTGGTTCCCACCATCGAGCGACGGGCAGGTGCTGCTCCGTGGGGCGCAGGTACTGACCAATCGTGACGATCGACACGCCCACGGCGGCGAGATCAACCAACGTTTCGTGTACCTCTGCCACGGTTTCGCCCAGGCCCACCATCAGTCCCGACTTCGTCGTGAGCCCCGCCGCGCGGGCGCGCGCGAGGACCGTGAGGGAGCGAAGGTAGCCAGCACTCGGACGGACCGCGCGCTGGAGTCGCGCGACCGTCTCTATGTTGTGGTTCAACACCTCGGGTCGCACGTCGATCAATAGCTGCAGCGAATCCCCGTCGCCCTTGAGATCGCTCGTCAAGACCTCAACATCAGTCTCTGGAGAGCGATCGCGAATCGCGAGTACGGTCGCCGCAATCGCTCCCGCACCGCCATCGTCCAGATCATCACGCGCCACGCACGTGATCACCGCGTGCTTCAACTTGAGCCGCACGACCGCTTCCGACACGCGATCGGGCTCTGTGGGATCGAGTGCCAGTGGCTTTCGGGTATCGATGAGGCAAAATCCGCACGCCCTCGTGCACCGCTCTCCGTTGACCATGAAGGTGGCCGTGCCCGCCGACCAGCACTCAAAGATGTTCGGGCATCCGGCCTCTTCGCAGACCGTCACCAATCGCAGGTCTTCGGTCAGCGTGCGTAACGACTGGTATTCGCTGCCCATGTGGGCTTGGACGCGCAGCCAAGAAGGCTTACGCGAATGCAGCGCAATACCGGCGTCAGGATCAACGCCCGCCTTGCGCAGACGTCGCAGTAGTGGTCGCTCACCGGTCGCTGAGGCGGCGCTGCGATCGACTCGAGCGACGCTCGCACTGGGTCCCAGGCGACGTTCAAGTTCCTCACCGAGACGCTCTTCGACATCGAGCGACGTCACGTCAAGTCCCAGTGAGTTCATGGACGCGACGGGCTTATCGGGAATGCCGCACGGCACGATGGCGCCAAATCCCGTCAGATCGATGTCGACGTTGAGGGCCACACCGTGCAACGTGCGCCGCGCACCGGTTTCGTTACGTTCGGTCCGCACGCCGACCGCCGCGATCTTCGACGCTCGTCCATTCACGTCAGCCCACACGCCGGGATACCCCGCGAGACGGTCAACCAGACCCAATCTGCCGTCGGGGTCGAAGCTGCGCACCGTCGCGATGACCGCGTCTTCAAGACGAGCCACGTGGACCTTGCCCGCCGACGGATCGTCATCGACCGTCACAATCGCCCACGCGACGACTTGACCGGGTGCGTGATACGTGACGTCGCCACCGCGGTCAGCATCGATCACGACCGCATCCAGAGATTCAGGCGGGACGAGGAAGTGCTCGTCCAGGGTCCGAATGCCACGCGTGTAGGTCGGAGGGTGCTCAAACAGCAACACGTAATCGTCGCTGGCCTGCATCAGGGCTCGCTGAAAGTCATTCGCTTCGGCAAAAGAGACGCGTCCCAGATGGCGACGGCGCAGCACTTAGTGCTCGCTCTCTAGGTCAAGACCGGCCAGCAACTCGGCCACCCGTTCCAAATAGCCCGCCGCGGCCGTTGGCTCGCAGACGCGGTGGTCGAAGGACAGACCAAGAATCAGACGGCGACCCACTTCGACCGTCGCGGTCCCGTTCTGGGACACGACAACCGGAACCTGACGCACGACGCCGACCGACAGCATCGCGACTTGGGGCTGGATGAGAATTGGCACGCTCCAGAGTGCGTGTTCGCTCGGCGCACCGCTCAACGTGAACGTTCCGCCCATTAGATCGTCCGCCGTCAGTCGCCGGGCAACCACTCGTTCGCCTACCTCGCTCACCCGACGGGCCAGCGCACGCAAAGTAAGTCCCGCGGCGGCGTGCACGACGGGCACCAACATGCCGTCGTTGTCCGCGACGCGAACGAATCCCAAGTTGACGGTGCGGTGCACCACGAGTTCGTCGCCCGCGAAGGTGGCATTCAAGAACTCATACTCACCCAATGCCCGCACTGCCGCGAGCCCCACCAACATTTCGTCGGTAATGTGCACACCGTCGCGTGTCACGCGTCCGAGCGTTTCCAACTCACCAAAAATTTCACCATCGGCTTCAATCGCGACAAAACCGTGCGGCACGCTCTGTGCCGACACTGACATGTGCTCACCCATCCGGCGACGGGCATTCGAGAGCGGCACCACGAGTTCGTCGGTAGGTCCATTGGCGACGGCGCGCTCGGCGTCGCGACGGGTGATGGCGCCGCCGGCGCCTGAACCGCGAATTGAGGATGGTTCGACCTCGCCGTCGGCCAGGATCCGTCGCACGACCGGTGACATCACGACACCGCTTGACACTGATTCGGGTGGTGCGGGTGGAGTGGTCGGTACGGGCGACGGCGACTCGGGCGCCAGCACCGGCGTGTCGTCCACCGCCGCTACCTCAGCGACCGGCGGCTGCGATGCGTCAGGAACGCTGGCGCCGCTTTCTTCAATGACCGCCACCCGCGCGCCGGTTTGGACCGTGTCGCCTTCCTCGGCCAAAATCTGCGTCAGCACTCCGGCCGCCGGCGAGGGCATTTCTGAGTCCACCTTGTCAGTCGACACTTCGAAGAGCGGTTCGTCGCGGGCGACAATGTCACCCACCTTCTTGAACCACTGAGTGATGATTCCTTCGGTGACCGACTCACCCAGTGACGGCAGGGTGACGTCAGCCAACGTGCAGGCCCCTGCCGGCGAGCGCGAGCAGTGTCTCACCAAATGTTTCGGACAGCGACGGGTGCGGTTGAATGAGCGCCGCCGCCTCTTCCGCCGTGGCCTCCCAATTGACGGCGAAGTATCCGGCACCGAGTTGCTCGGTCACCCAAGGTCCGGCCATGTGCACCCCCAGGATTTGTCCCGCGGTGCCGTCAGCACGCTTTTCGGCGATGATCTTCACCACGCCCTCGGTGTCGCCAATTATCTGAGCGCGACTGTTGCCGCCGAAGGGGTCCTTCTTTACGACAACGTCGTAGCCCTTCTCCTTGGCTTTGGCTTCGGTCAGGCCACAGAACGCCACTTCCGGATTTGAATAGATGGCCCAGGGCACGCGGTCGTAGTCCACGGGCACCACGGGCTCGCCCAGGATGGTCTTGATCGCGACAATGGCTTCGGCAAAGCCGACGTGCGCGAGCTGGGGGGTGTCGGCGACCACGTCGCCCACGGCGAAGACGTGCGGGTTCGCAGTGCGCTGGGACCGGTCCGCGACCACGAAACCGCGATCATTGATTTCGACGCCCGTGGCGTCGCCCAGCAGTCCTTCGCTGCGCGGACGCCGGCCAACCGACATGACAACCATGTCGACCTTCACGTCGTCGCCGCCCTCGACGCTGATGGTGGTGCCACCCTTCTTGGGCGCGTGGCCCGTCACGGTAACGCCCGCGCGTATGTCAATGCCGCGCCTCTTAAAGGCCCGGCCCACGACGTTGACCACTTCTGCGTCACAGCCCGTCAGGATGGTGGGCAGGAACTCGAGCACCGTCACCTTGGTGCCCATGTCGCACAGCATTGACGCGAATTCACAGCCAATGGCGCCGCCACCAATCACGGCGGCGGTGGCGGGCAGCGAGGCGAGGTCGAGGAATTCGTCCGAGGTGACCACGATCATCCCGTCCACGTCGAATCCGGGCAGCGTTCGCGGCACCGAACCAACGGCGATCACGACGTCTTTACCCTGGGCGACCACACCGGCGTCGCCGCCGTCGATCACCGACACCTTGAGGTCCGCGTCGAGTCGCCCGGTGCCTTCGAAGACGGTGATCTTGCGACCCTTGATGAGACCGGAAAGTCCCTTGTAGAGGCGGTCGACGATCTCGTTCTTGCGCGCCTGGCTCACGGCGAAGTCGACGCTCACAGCGTTCGACGTAATACCGAATTCTCCGGCGTGCTCGATGGTGCGCCGCACGTGAGCTGTCTCGAGGAACTCCTTAGCCGGCACGCAGCCACGGTGCAGGCAGGTCCCACCCACCTTGTCGCGCTCGACGATCGCGACGTTGAGGCCGGCGGCGGCGCCGTAGAGTGCCGCGGCGTAACCGCCGGGTCCACCTCCGACTACCACCACATCGAATTGCTGGACCTCGTTTGCCACGGCCGTTCCCTTCACTCGCTAATCAATGAAAACCATTGAAATCCTAATGTTTTTTAGCGAGTACTGAAACGGCCGAGATTCAGGTTCGTCGTCCTCGTTGGGTGTCCGCGGCCGCCGTGGCGAGCGAATCAACGAAGTCATTCATGAGGTCGCCAGAGTGGCCCTTCACCCACGAGAACGTCACGGCGCGATCACTGTTCAGCGCCAGCGCGAAGAGTTCCTCCCAGAGATCGCGGTTCTTCACCGGTTGACCTTGGGAGTTCTTCCAGCCTCGGCGCAACCATCCCACGTGCCACTTGTCGTGAAAACACTTCACCACGTAGTTGGAGTCACTCACAATTTCTACCGGACCCTCGGGATTCTCGTGCAGCGCATCGATGACGGCCATCATCTCCATGCGCTGATTGGTGGTGTGCGCCTCGGCCCCACTGGCGTAGCGGTCCTTGTCGCAGGCCCACGCCCACCCTCCCGGGCCAGGATTACCGCGGCAGGCGCCGTCGGTATGAATTCTCATCAGATCTTCCGCGTTACCCACATGTCTGGATTGGAGCTGAACCGCGTGACGGCGTCGGGAAGGTCGCCGCGCAATACCTGACCGAGCGTCACGTGTTCGAGCACCTCGCGCAGCGCGCCACGCACGGCGATCCACACGTCGGTTAAGTGCGTGGCTTCGCCGCTGTAGTGCAGTGTCTCGGGTCGCATGCCGCGAACGCCCGCCATCGGGCCACTCACTATCCGCAAGATGTCGGCAATCATGATCGTGTCGGGATCGACCGCCAACTTGAAGCCACCTTCGGGTCCGCGTTGACTGGAGACCAACCCGCCACGGCGAAGGTCCGAAAGGATCGCGCCCAGAAACTTGGCCGGCAGTTCCTGTTCCTGGGCCAGATGCTCCGCGCTCAGCGACGCGTCGTTCGCGGCCAACGTCAAGAGCGCGCGAATGGCGTACTCGGACTTGGCGGGAATCTGCATCCCCCCATTCTGCCCTACGAGAGGGACTCAAGTTCCGATGGCGCTTCCAACTTCTAAGGTGGCTTCGTGCCCGAACTCTCCTCGCGACGCCTCTATCTGTGCGTGGCGCATCGAGAGGACATGGCAACCTTCCTTCCCGCCGTACTGCGAGGCGGAGTGGACGTGGTGCAATTGCGCGAAAAGGAACTACCCGACACGGTGCGCCTGGCGACCGCGCGACTCATGGCGCCGATCTGCCGCGACTTTGGTGTGCCCTTCATCATGAACGACTCGCCGGAGTTGGCGCTGGAGTCCCGAGCCGATGGCGTGCACGTGGGCCAGGACGACGTGAGCGTGGACCACTGTCGCGACATCCTGGGCGCCGACGCCGTGGTGGGCCTCTCTACGCACTCCGCGGCTGAGTTTGACGATGCCCTCTCTCAGGCGGCCTCCTATTTCAGCGCCGGTCCGATTGTGCCCACCCCGACCAAGCTCGGCCGTCCCGGCACGGGAACCAGCTACGCGGTGGCGTGCGAAGAACGAAGCGACCGACCGGTCTTCGTCACGGGCGGCGTCAGCACGGACAGTATTGCGCAATTGGTGAGCGTGGGATTGCGCCATTTCGTGGTCGTTCGCGCCATCTGCGACGCGCCAGATCCCGAAGCGGCCGCACAGACCCTGCGTCGCGCGCTCGACCTCGCGCTCGAAAGCGTCTAACGGTGCCGGTCGAGCCAGCCCAGCAGGGTCGCAACCATGCGCGGGTCAGCTCGCAGTTGGTGTCCGGCGCCCTGGATGAGACGAAGCTCGGCGCGGCCATCGGCCCCGTTGAGTAGATCGCGCGCGTCAGAGACCGGAATTTCCAGGTCGTCGGTACCGTGGCCAATGAGGAGCCGGCGCGGGGGAATCTGAGCAACGGCACCAAGAGGATCAATCGCCAGTACGTCGGCTCGCAACTCCTCGGGTCCGAGCAGTTCAGTGGGATTGGCGACGACGCCCGCGACCTGGACCGAGCGGTGAAACTCCTCGGGCGCTCCGCACCACGCTTCCAAGTGGGCCGGCGCCGCGAACGTAGCGACGCCGTGCACGCGCTCGTCGCGCGCGGCGATGCGCAGCGCGAGCGCACCGCCGAAACCGAAGCCCGCCAAGGAGATCTGACGTTCGCCTTGCACCACGCGATTAAGGATCAGTTCGAGGTCGCGGCGCCACTGCGTGGCCGAGAAGGTCCCGGTGCTGGTGCCCACTCCCGAGAGCGTTCCGGTCGCCACTACCCAACCTGACTCGTTCGCCAGGTGCTCAGCCAGTTCGGGCAGCAGTCCGGCCGCTTGACGGCCCATGCCCATCATTCGCGGCAATCCATGCACGAGCACGAGCACGTGACTGATCAAGGGACGTGTATTTGAAGTGGCGATCCTCAACTCCAGCAGCGAGCTGCCGCTCGTGAGCTGCTCGTGGGCGAGCACGCTAAATCAAATGCCCAGTTGCTGGGCCAGCAGCTCGCGGTGGTAGGCGGGGTCGCCTAGGAAGAGCTCGGAACTCTTGGCGCGCTTGAAGTACAGGTGCGCGTGGTGCTCCCAGGTGAACCCAATGCCACCGTGAATCTGGATGTTCTCGGCGGCGCAGTGAAAATAGGCTTCCGAACAGAACGACTTCGCCAGGCTGGCGGCGATGGGCAGTTCATCATTGCGTTCCTGCGCGGCCCACGCCGCGTAGTACGCGGCCGACTTGGCCGACTCGACGTCAAGCAACATGTCCGCGCACTTGTGCTTGATCGCTTGGAACGATCCAATAGGGCGACCAAACTGCACTCGGTTCTTCGCGTACTCGACGGCATTGTTGAGTACTCGCTGCGCGCCGCCTACCTGCTCGGCCGCGAGCGCCGCGACCGCAACCTGCATCGTCGTCTCGAGGCCCTCCATTGCCGCGCCCTCAGCGCCCACGAGCGTGGCGGGCGCGTCGTTCAGTTCAATGCGACTCTGCTTGCGCGTTTGGTCCATCGTGGGCAGCGACTCGCGGGCGACGCCCGAGGCGTCGCCCTGGACAGCAAAGAGCGAAAGGCCTTGGTCGGTGGTGGCTGGCACAAAGATGACCGACGCCAGGTTGCCGTCGGTGACGTAGTTGCGCACGCCAGTTACGACCCACCCGTCACCAGACTTCTTGGCCGTCGTCGAGGTCGTATTGAGATTCCAGTCACCCGTGTCATCGGTCAGCGCGACGGTGGCGATCGTCTCGCCTGAAGCCATGCCGGGCAAGTACGTTGCCTGGTCCGCCTCACTGCCAACGAAGGCAACCGCATTGGCCGCCAGGGCCACCGTAGAGAAGTACGGCGAGCAAAAGAGGTTGGCCCCCATCTCTTCAAAGACCACGTAGAGCTCGACCGGGCCGTATCCCTGTCCGCCAAATTCCTCGGCGATCCCGAGACCCTGCAGCGCCAGTTCGTCCGCCATCTGACGCCAGACGGCGGGGTCGTACCCCTCCGGCGTCGCCATGAGACGGCGCACTTCGCTCTCGGGAGATTTCTCGTCCAAGAAACGCTTGACCATCTTGCGCAGTTCCTCTTGCTCTTCGCTGAATCCAAAGTTCATGACGATCCTTCTTCTGTCCTACTGGCAAGTAATGCCGTCCGTAGCGAGATTAGTCAAAGTTCGTCTACCTCACGCGAGCCAATCTGGATGGGCGAGCGGGAGACAAAATCGTCGGTCGGTGCGAACTCGCCAAGTAGTTTGGCCAACGAGTACGAAATATCGAATAAAGGAGTGCCCCCATGATTTACGGCGCCCACATCATTCTCTTCAGCAAAGATGCCAACGCCGATCGGGTCTTCATGCGCGACGTGCTGGGATTTCCATTCATCGACGTCGGTGGCGGGTGGCTCGTATTTGCCCTGCCGCCCGCCGAAGTGGCGATACACCCCGATGAAGAGAACGGCCGTCACGAGCTGTTCTTCATGACCGACGACCTGGATTCGGAAATGGCGTCACTCGCCGAACGCGGCGTTGAGTGTTCCCAAGTTGAGGTGGCGAGCTGGGGCCGCGTGACTCGGATTCGCTTGCCCGGTGGCGGCGACGTTGCGCTCTATCAGTCCAACCTGCCGTCGGCCTTTGACCGTGCTTCGAATTGAAGGGGTACTCATGAGGTGGCATTCTTAGACCATGGACAATGTCGAACTCGTTTGGTCTGACGCCGCCGCCGAGGTGTACCGCTTCGTGGTGGGCCCGATTGACAACAACGTGTACGTGGTGCGCTGCGTGGCGACCGGTGAAGCCACCTTGATCGACGCCGCGAACGAGCACGACCGACTACTTCGAGTCGCGAAACGTTTGGGCGTAACCTCGGTACTCGAAACTCACGGACACTGGGATCACATCGGTGCCGTAGAACAGGTCCGCGACGCCGGTATCGACGTATGGGTGCGCGGCGAAGACGCCGGGATGCTGCCCAGCTACGACCACCTGCTCGACGACGACATTGTGTATCGGGTCGGCGAGCTCGGACTGCGAACTATCCACACGCCGGGGCACACGCCCGGCAGCATCTCCTTCGCGCTCGAGGGCACTCCCCTGCTCTTCACCGGCGACACGTTGTTTCCCGGTGGTCCCGGGAACACGACCTTCGAGGGCGGCGACTTCACCACCATCATCGAGTCAATTGAACAGCGCTTCTATCGCGTCTTTGACGACAACACCATTTTCTGGCCCGGTCACGGCAAGGAGTCGACCATCGGCACCGAACGTTCGCACCTAGACGAGTGGGTGGAGCGCGGCTGGTAGCCGCCGGTCGGCATTTAGAGCGCCACCGGTAGGCTCGGACCCGTGTCCCAGCCCTTATTAGAACTACGAAATCTACACGTAGAGGCCGACGGCGCGACGATCCTGCGCGGCGTTGATCTAATTGTCAACGAGGGAGAAGTCCACGCCCTGATGGGTCCTAACGGGGCGGGCAAGTCAACGCTGGCCAACGTCGTCATGGGACATCCCGGCTACACCGTCACGGACGGGGCGATTCTCTTAAGGGGCGAAAACATCGCCACTTGGTCACCGGACACTCGCGCTCGCGCCGGCATCTTTCTGGCGTTCCAATACCCCGAAGCCATCAGCGGCGTATCGGTCATTCAGTTCCTTCGCCAGGCAATCGCCGCGCGAAAAGGTCTCGAAGAACTGAGCATCTTGGAAGTTCGACTCGATCTCGCTGAATGGATGGACCGGCTCGGCATGGACCCCGCGTTCGCCGAACGTCACCTCAATGAAGGCTTCTCTGGTGGCGAACGCAAGCGCAACGAAGTGCTGCAAATGGCGCTCTTAGAGCCGGCCATTGCCTTCCTCGACGAGACCGACTCGGGCCTCGACATCGACGCCTTGCGCATCGTGGCCCGCGGCGTACGCACGGTTCGCGATCAGAATCCACTGATGGGCGTGGTCGTCGTGACGCACTACGTCAAACTGCTCGAAGAGATTGAGCCCAACCAGGTGCACATCTTGGTTGACGGTCAGATCGTGCACTCAGCGAACGCGGAACTAGCCCAGCAGATCGAACTCGACGGCTACGACGCCTGGCGCCCGGTCACCACGTGACGAGTTTTAATCCCCACTTCGTCCGCCGTGACATCCCGTTGCTCGAACGGGTCATCAACGACCACGCCATCACCTACCTCGACTCGGGTGCGACGTCACTGCCACCTCGTTGCGTGATTGAAGCCATGACGCGCTACTACGAGTTGCGCCACGCCAACGTGCACCGGTCGGTCTTCCAGACCGCCACCGAGGCCACTGCCGCCTACGAAGGGGCTCGCGACGCGACCGCTCGGTTCATCAACGCACCCGGCGGCGCCGAAGAGGTGGTCTTCACCAAGAACACGACCGAGTCCTTCAACCTGCTCGCCAAATCGTGGGGCTGGGCCAACCTGCGTGAGGGCGATGTCGTGCTGCTCAGTGAAATGGAGCATCACGCCAATATCGTGCCGTGGTTTCAATTGCGCGACGTGCGCGGCATTGAAGTTCGATTCATACCCGTAACCGACGACTTCCGCCTCGACCTCGCTCAGTTGGACGAACTATTGGACAACGTCAAGCTGGTATCAGTGACCTCCATGTCCAACGTATTGGGTACGATCAATCCCGTTCGCGAACTCGCCGCCGCCGCCCACGGAGTTGGCGCACTGATTGCCATCGACGGCGCCCAATCAATTGCCCACGGGCCGACCGACGTTGTTAACCTCGACATTGACTTCCTCGCCTTCTCGGCCCACAAGATGTTGGGGCCAACGGGAATTGGCGTCTTCTGGACCCGGGCCGAACTGCTCGACCAGATGCCGCCCTTTCTGGGCGGCGGTGGCATGATCGCCGACGTGCGACTTGATGGCTACACCCCCGCCAACGGACCGACCCGTTTTGAAGCCGGTACCCCGCCGATCGCCGAAGCAGTGGGCCTCGGCGCCGCGGTGCGTTATCTCCAGGGCTTGGGCATGGCCAACATCGACGTTCACGAAGAGAACCTCACCCGTGATGCCCTGCATCGACTGGAGGACCAGTTCGCCGGACGCGTGCGCGTCATTGGCCCGAATAACGTCATCGATCGCGGAGCGGTAATCAGTCTCGACGTCGAGGGCGTGCACGCCCACGACGTGGCCCAGATGCTCGATCAATTCGGCGTCTGCGTTCGCCCGGGTCACCACTGCGCGAAGCCGCTAATGCGGCGCTTCGGGCTGAACGCCACGGTACGTGTTTCCTTCGGGCCCTACTCGCTCGTGCAAGACACCGATGTATTGCTCGAGGCACTCGAGCACGCCATAAAGATGTTTGGCTAGGACATGTCGAATCTCGAAGACCTCTACCGCGAAATCATTCTCGACCACTACCGATCACCGCGCAATCGCGGGGAGTTACCGTCGCCGCCGGCGCAACGCGTCGAGGGTTTCAATCCTCTCTGCGGCGACGAGATCGTGGTGTATCTCGACATTAAGGACGGCGTGCTCGTCGACATCAAGCTGACGGGACAGGGGTGCTCGATCTCACAGGCGTCATCGTCGATGATGAGCAGCGCGGTAAAGGGCAAGTCGCTCGATCAGGTTCATGACGCGATCACATCGTTCAAGCAGTTGATGACGGTGCACGCGTCGACGCTGCAGGTAAATGGCCAGCCCGTCGAAGCCGATTTACGCTCCCTCGGCGAACTCGCCGCGCTCCAGGGCGTCGTAAAATTCCCGGTGCGTATCAAGTGCGCCACGCTGGCGTGGAACACGCTCAGCCAGGGACTCGACGAGCAACTCTCGAACTAGGGGCTGCAGGGCACCGGGTCGTACGGCGGCGTTGCCTGGGTTGAGCCCGCGACCGCGAGGGCCGTAATTGTCGTGGTGGTCGTCGACGTCCCCTTTGACTTGCCCGATGACTTCAACGTCGTCGTCGTTGTACTCGTCGTCGTTGTCGGCGTAATGGTGGGCGGTGGTGGCGTCTGCAACGCGCTGTTCGGCGGAGGGTTCGTTGGCTTGAGTAACGAGTTGCCAAAGAGATCGACCAACATCTGTTGGGCCGCCGGCTGGTCGACGTACAGCACGTCGCCAACCGTCGGGTTAACGCCGGAAATCGTCGGAATCGTGTAGGTCAGCATGGCGTTGGGGTTGATCCCGTGAAACTTGACAGCCAAGGCCACCAATTCCCTCAGCGTGAATTGGTCGTCCAGGGTTATTCCTTGGGGAATCTTAGAGAGGAAGTTATTGATCGACAGCGGATTGTACAGTCCACGGACCCGGTTAATCATCGCGCGCATGAACGCGTCTTGACGAAGTATGCGCCCGAAGTCACTAGTGCCGTCGTAATTCCACACGCCGTTCTGGTACCACTCGTAATGTCGACTGCGCGCCACGGCCAGGGCCTGAAAACGCGTCACCAATTGGCAGCCCGTGGTCTTGATGTTGAGGCCCGAGTACTCGTCCTTGGCGGGATAGCGAAAGTCCAGATAGATCCCGCCGATCGCGTCTATGGAATTGATGAGGCCGGCGAAGCTGACCACGATGACGTGCTGGATGGGGATGCCGAAGTTGGCCTCGATGGTCTTGACGAGCAGGGACGGCCCGTTGGCGAAGTTGACGTTGATGCGGTTGAACCTGCCGTAGAGCGAGGTATTGGCGAGCAGCGTCACCATGGTGTCGCGCGGGATCGACAGCACCGAGATGGTGCCGGCCTCGGGGTCGATATGCATAATCTTGACGACGTCGCTGCGCTGGCCCGGCGTGCTCGACGCGCCCGTCGCGACCGCCACCTTGCCGGTGAGACCCGCGCGGGAGTCCGAACCAATCTCCAGGATGTTGAACGGCTTTCCCGAAAGCTGTGGCAGTTCACTGCCCACGTGGATCTTAGGAATCTGGTCGAAGCGATAGTTTGCGTAGAGGTACCCGCCGCCCGCGACGACGACGATGAGCGCGAGTACCGAACCCAACGCAATGAACACGCGACGGCGCCGCCGATTGGGACGGTTGGTACGGATTGCACGATGGCCATGACGTTGGACCCCCGTTTGGCGGTCCACGGCGTCGCCGAGCGCCATGAGTCGATGTTCATTGGCCAACGACTTTTTTGAGCCAACTGGCTTGTTCGATCGGCCTTGGGGTGTACCGTCACGTCCGTCAGCCATTTGACAAGTTTACCGGCGCGTCTGAGATGAACATGTTCACGCGTTCGTTACGCGAAACGGCTCGTAGCCATCTTTTTCTAAAACTTCGGAAAGTTCCGGACCCCCCGTCGCCACCACCCGCCCGCCGCTGACGACGTGAATCACGGTCGGAACAAGCTCGAGCAAGAGACGACGGAAGTGCGTGATGGCCATGATGCCGCAGTCCCATTCGGTAGTTGCGCGCTGTAATCGACGGGCCACTGCGCCAAGTGCGTCAACGTCAAGCCCCGAATCTATTTCGTCGAGCACGGCGAACTTCGGGCGAAGTATTCCGACCTGAACCATCTCCGCGCGCTTGCGCTCGCCACCCGAAAGATCAACGTTCACGAACCGGTCCAATACGTCGGGCCGCAGTTCGACGCTGCGCGCTTCGTCGCTCATTCGTTCTCGCAGATTTTGCTCATCTGCTCCGGCGGCAACCAGCAAGTCGATCGGGCGCACTCCGGGTATCTCCATCGGTTGTTGTAGCGCGAGCAACAGACCGTGGCGGGCTCGATCGGTGGCCGACAGCTCGAGCAGTTCAACGCCATCTATCGTCACTGAACCATCAAGCACCTTGTAGCCGGGATGACCGGCGAGCGCGTGCGCCAACGTTGACTTGCCTGAACCGTTCGGGCCCATAATGGCGTGCACTTCGCCGGAGGACATCGCAAGATCAAAACCACGCAACACTTCTTTGCCAGCGACTTCAACGCGCAGTCCTTCAATCTTGAGTGTCGAAGTCACGGCACCATCACCTCGATTCGACCATCGCTCTGGCGCACCTCGTAATGGGCCACGGGTCGCGTCGCGGGAAACGACGTGGGCACGCCATCGCTCAATCGAAACATGGAACCGTGTCGCTCGCACTCGATCTCTCGGGTGGCCGCGTTCACTTCGCCTTCGGCGAGGCTGAAATCCTCGTGACTGCAACGATCGTCCAGTACATACACATCGTCTTCAATCCGCACCACCACCAGGACGCGGCCCTCAACCCGGACCTGACGGGCCTCGCCACTCACGAAGTCGTCCAGCCCGCCGATGTCGACGGCCATCATGGCGTCACGATCCGCACTGATGCCAGCACCGAGGTGACGTCCGCTTCGACCAGCTCGGCCAATTCGAGCGGCAGGGCCACCAGCATCTCGTTGAAGAAACCCTGGATCATGAGCCGTTCCGCGTCGTCGCGGCTCACCCCGCGAGATTCGATGTACCAGCGTTGCAGTTCGTCCAGGGGCCCCACGCTCGACGCGTGCGCGCACATGACGTCATTTTCCTTGATGTCCAGGTTCGGTACGCTGTCCGCGTGCGCCGTGGGCGAGAGCAGCAAATTGTGATTGGTCTGGCGCGCGTCGGTGCGCTTGGCCCCCTTTTCGATCTCGATAAGTCCCGTGTACACCGAGCGCGAATCGTCCGCCACGGCGCCCTTGGAGAGCAGGGTCGAATGACTGCGCCCAGCGATGTGCAACTGGTGGGTTCGAAAATCGTGCACCTGACTGCCCGAGCCCAGGAACGTCGTGCGCAGTTCATTTTCCGATCCCAGCCCCAGCATTTGGGCGTCATTGCGCGACCGATTGTAATGGCCGCCCATGCCAATGACGGCCTGGCGCAGGCGGGCGTCGCGGCCCAGAAATCCAGTGGTGCGCGCGACGTGCCACGCAGTGGGCGCGAGACGCTGATACGTAATCAGCTGCAAGCCGGCGTTCTCTCCGATTTGGTATTCACTGAGCGGTACAACCAGGGCATTGGCCCCGCCTTCGTAGTACTCGACCACCGTCGCGTTAGCGCCCCGTCCCAGTTCGATGTGCGTGCGCGGGAACGAGGATGATCCGTTCGTGACGTTGAGCACGACGATTGGCTTCTCCACGATCGTGCCCGGGGCAATACGAATCACGGTCGTGGCCGGCGAGAGGGCCGCGTTGAGCAAGCTGAACGTGTCGTTCTCATATCGAATCGAGAGCATTTCACCGCCGAGCGACGTCGACGACTCGTCGACGTCGACGGTAACGCCGTCAATCGAGCTCGAGTTGTCGACGCAAAATCCGTCGGTGACGCGTACCACCAGTCCGGCGCGGCGACACAGTTCCTTAGCGAAATTTGAATCCTCGCCCTTGAGCGGTTCCGTGGCGACAGCGAAACGGTCAAGTTCGAGATCGCCCAGGGGGGCGTAGCGCCACACTTCGTCGCTGACTTGGGGCAGTCCGGCGGTCTCAAAACCGGTCCAGGCCACCGCTCGTGAGGCCGCATCGGGCCGGCTGGCAATAAAGGAGGTGGCTGATTCAGCGAAGATTTCCATAGAAGAGGCTTGGCCAGTGTAATAGATGGCCCGAAAACTCCCGGCGAGCCCGGCTCTAGGCTTACGCCGAACGGTAGGAGGAATGATGGAATTCACGTCTGACGTCATCACGCTCGAGCTCAACGAACACGTCGCCACGTTGTGGCTTGACCGAGAAGAAGCGCGCAACGCAATGGGCAGCGCGCTGTGGCGCGACCTATTGCGAGCGAGCGTGGCGTTAGCGGGCGACGACAATGTGAGGGCACTCGTCATCGCCGCCAAGGGACCCCACTTCAGCGTGGGACTCGATCTCAAAGAGGCCAGTCGCGCACTGCTACGTGACGATCACGACACCTCGTCCACGGGTGCGACGACGGCCATCACGTACGACAACGTACGCATCATGCAGGACTCGGTCACGTCGCTCAACGAACTGCCATTTCCGGTGATTGCCGCCGTGCACGGTTACTGCATCGGCGCCGGCGTTGACCTCATCAGTGCGTGTGATATTCGCTTGGCGTCGAGCGACGCCATCTTCTCCGTCAGAGAGGCCAAGGTCGCCCTCGTAGCGGATCTCGGTTCCCTGCAACGACTGCCCAAGATCATTGGCGCAGGTCACATGGCCGAACTGGCCTTCACGGGCAAGGACATCACTGCTGAACGGGCGAGTCAGATCGGTCTGGTGAACTCCGTGCACGGTTCGGGCGCCGCAGACGTGTTAGCGGCCGCCTACGAACTAGCCGGGGAGATCGCCGCGAATTCGCCGCTCTCGGTGCGCGGGACCAAGTCCGTGCTTAACGCCAATGACGGTCACACCGTGCACGAGGGTCTGGTCTTTGCAGCCCGCTGGAACACGATGCACATGCAGAGTCACGATCTCAAGGAAGCAATGACCGCCTTCGTCGAAAATCGAGCACCGGTGTTTACCGGCAGTTAACGACGCCAGAATTTGCGCTTGCGCCGTTGCTTGTCTTCGATTGCTTCCAGTTCACGGCGACGCTCTTCGAATAGTTCCGGCGCGACAGCATTAACAATGTCACTCGCCATGTCGAGAATCTCGCGGCGGTCGTCAACGGGAACGTTGGAATCGGGAGCCTTCTCCACCGGTTTCTTCACCAGGGAACCGTGGGCCCAGCCCACGTCGGCGAAACGACGTTCGTACGCAATGCAGTCATCGGGGCATGACCAGGGCTGGTCGGGAGCGAGGCCGAGCACGCAGAACCGAGCCGCCTCACCGTTGGCGTAGGTGCGGCTCTGAAAGTGCTTGCACTCCTCACGCATTCCCATACGACAAATTTTACATGCCAGCGCAGTTCACCGCGCCAGCATGGCTTTACCATCTGAAGTCCAGTGAGGGGACCAAAAGTGTTGCGTTCATTCCGATGTGGTCTGTGACGACACGGGCAACGACAGTGCTTGCTTACCCCAGTGAGATCACCGCAATGACCAACTAATTTTGCCAGACGCCGTTAAAGCAGATGTGAGGACCAGGAGTGTTCGGCACTGGAATCCCACCGCAGGACAAGAAGTGCGAAAAGACCGTCACGAAAAGGATGATGACCAACGTCGTGAGCAGGGCGGCGCAGATGGAAATAATGATCCCCGCCAGCGCCATGCCGTCGCCCGCTTCACCCGACGCACGAATCTGGGAGCGCGCAATGAATCCACAGACAATCCCTGCTGGCCAGAACACGAATGCCGCGACCAGAGAGACGACGGCGAGCGTATTCGTTCGTGCTGGTCCGCCGTAGGCGTACGTCGAGGATGGGCCGCGCGGCGAAAATGGTGGAATCGGTGGCGGGGGTGGCGCCGACGCGAAAGCGTTTCTGGTCCCGCAGGCACGGCAGAACGCGTCGCCGGCTACCAGCGGAGTTCCGCACTTTGAACAGAACGACGATCCTTGTTGGTCCACTCGGTCACGCTACCTGATGGGCTCAGCGATAAACGGATGGACAGAATCGCTATAGAGGTAGCCGTGAGAAAGAAGACTGGCGTGGCAGCAATTGCCTAGCCGACGGAACCTTCCATTTGGAGTTCAATGAGTCGGCTCCATTCAACGGCGTATTCCATGGGCAACGTGCGCGTCACTGGCTCAATGAAGCCGTTCACGATCATGCCCATCGCTTGGACTTCTGTGAGTCCACGACTCATCAGATAGAAGAGCTGGTCGTCGCCGATCTTAGAGACCGTGGCCTCGTGACCGATCGAAGCGTCCTGCTCGCCCACTTCCATGTAGGGCCGGGTTTCTGAGATGCTCTGCTCGTCGAGCAGCAGGGCGTCGCAGCGTACGAAGCTCTTGGCGCCCGTGGCGCCCTCTTCGACTTTCACCAATCCGCGATAGGAGGTCAGTCCGCCTTCTTTGGAAATCGACTTCGAGACAATCGTCGACGTCGTCTCGGGCGCGACGTGCACCATCTTGGCTCCCGCATCCTGGACCTGGCCGGGACCGGCGTACGCAACCGACAACACTTCGCCAGACGCTTTTGGACCCATCAGGTAGACCGAGGGGTACTTCATCGTCAAACGTGAGCCAATGTTGCCGTCGATCCACTCGACGCGAGCTTCGGCCTCGCAGCGTGCCCGCTTGGTGACCAGGTTGTAGACGTTGTTCGACCAGTTCTGAATTGTCGTATAGGTGATTCGAGAACCTGGCAGAGCCACGAGCTCGACCACGGCCGAGTGCAGCGAGTCCGTCGAGTACACCGGCGCCGAGCAACCCTCCACGTAATGCACCTGGGAGCCTTCGTCGGCAATGATGAGCGTGCGCTCGAACTGACCCATGTTCTCGGTGTTGATGCGGAAGTACGCCTGGAGGGGTTGGTCGACGTTGACACCCGGCGGCACGTAGATGAACGATCCGCCGCTCCACACGGCCGAGTTGAGCGCGGCGAACTTGTTGTCGTTGGGGGGAATGACGGTGCCGAAGTACTTGCGCACCAAGTCGGGGTAGTCGCGCACCGCGGTATCCATGTCGCAGAAGAGCACACCGAGGCGCTCTAGGTCCTCTCGGTTGCGGTGAAAGACCACTTCGGATTCGTACTGCGCGGTGACGCCAGCCAAGTACTTGCGTTCGGCTTCGGGGATGCCGAGTCGCTCGTAGGTGTTCTTGATGGCGTCGGGCAGGTCTTCCCAGCGTTCGACGCGATTTTCGGTGGGCTTGATGTAGTAGTAGATGTCATTGAAATCCAGATCAGGCATGCGCGTCGCGAACCACGGCAGCATCGGCTTCTTTTCGAAGCGCTTCAGCGCGCTGAGACGGAAGTCGAGCATCCACTGCTCTTCCTTCTTGATGCCGGACATCTCACGTACAATCGCTTCGTTGATTCCCTTTTTGGGCTTGAAGACCGGAATTTGGTCGTCAGACCAGCCCAACTTGTATCGGCTGAAATCAAGATCGACAGTTGTCATGAAGCTCCTCCGGGAATATCCCTATTTCCATAGTAACAACTCACAGAACAGGTTTGACAACAATTACTGTGAATGTAGAGACCATGCCTACTCCCCCCACGGTGCCCCAGCGGCCCCACGCCATCACTCGCCACGGCGATACTCGCGTCGATCCCTACTACTGGCTGATGGACCGCGAGAGCGAAGAGGTCCTCAGCCATCTTCGCGCTGAAAACGATTTTCTCGCCAGTGAGTTCGCTCGTCTCCAGCCGCTCGAAGACGAATTATTTGAAGAGATCAAGAGTCGAATTGAAGAGACTGACATCTCGGTGCCAGTTCGCCGCGGAACGTGGTGGTACTTCGATCGCACGCGCGAGGGGCTGAGCTACCCCATCAGTGCGCGCGTACTCGCCGACGGCGACGACCTCACACCGCCGGTCATTGATCCCGAAACAACGCTCGCCGGAGAGCAGATCATCCTTGACGAAAATGTCGAAGCTGAAGGTCACGATTTTCTTTCGGTCGGTGTGCTCGCTGTGAGTCCCGACGATCAGTGGGTGGCCGTCGGCACTGATTTCGAGGGCAATGAGCGCCATCACCTCACGGTTCGCCCCCTGATGGGCCAGGAGCCCGTCAGCGACGAACTCGACGATGTCTATTACGGATTTGCCTGGGCCATTGATTCGCGACACTTCTTCTATACGCGCGTTGACGAGGCCATGCGACCGTGGCAACTGTGGCGCCACGAGCTGGGCACACCAGGCAGCGCCGACGTACTGGTGCTGCAAGAAGACGACGAGCAATACAGCGTGTCGGTGGGACGCAGCCGCGACGACGCGATGCTCTGCGTGTTGATTGGATCGTCCATGACGACCGAAGTGCTGTACCTGCGCGCTGATGATCCCACCGGCGAACTGACACTGCTCGAACCCCGACGTCACGGTATTGAATACGGTGTCGAGCATTTCACTGACGAAGCCGGGCGGGGCTGGTGGCTCAAGGTGACCAACGAAGAGGCGACTGACTTTCGTCTACTCGCGCGTCTCGTCGAAGACGGATCGTGGCGTGAACTGATTGGCGAACGTCCCGGTAATCGACTGGACGGTGTCGATGCCTTCAAGACGTTCCTCGCGATTAGTGAGCGACTCGACGGGTGCGCCAGGTTCCGCCTGGTCCCGACCTTGTCGGGCGACGACCCCTTTGGCGACGATCTCATGAGTCGCTCCACGCTGACCGAAGACATTGGCAATCCGAGCACCGAAGTGCTCGCGGGCAACCCCAATTACGACACGCCCCAGGTACGCTTCATTGGCACATCACTCGTCACGCCACGTTTGGTGGCCGACGTCGTTGTGTCAACCGGCGAACTTATCGTGCGCAAGAAGCAAAAGGTATTGGGTGATTTTGACGAACGCAACTACGTCACGGGTCGTTGGTGGGTGACCGCGAGCGACGGCGTGCGCATCCCCGTTTCGATCGTCGGCCGCAAGGACCTGCTGACGCTCGACTCACACTTCCCCGAGGTGGAGCCTCTGAAAGCTTCACCGCTCTTGCTCTACGGGTACGGCAGTTACGAGATTTCAATTGACCCAACGTTCTCTTCCGCGCGACTCTCACTGCTTGACCGCGGCGTCATCTTCGCCATTGCCCATATTCGTGGTGGCGGAGAGATGGGCCGCTCGTGGTACGAAATGGGTCGACTAGCCCAAAAGCCCACAACCTTCAGCGACTTCGTCAGCGTCGCCCGTGACCTGGTCGACAAGGGCTGGACGACGCCCGATCAGTTGGCCGCCCGTGGAGGATCCGCCGGAGGTCTCTTGATGGGCGCGGTCATGAATCAGGCACCGGAATTGTTTAGGGCGGTAGTCGCCGAGGTTCCCTTCGTCGACGCCCTCACCACGATGCTCGACGCCACGCTGCCCCTGACTGTCGGCGAATGGGAGGAGTGGGGTGACCCCGACGCCAGCGCCACGGTATACCGCACCATGAAGGGATACTCCCCCTACGACAATGTGGTCGCCACCAATGATGACGGCACTGAACGGGTATACCCTCACCTCTTTGCCGCGGGCGGACTCAACGACTCCCGGGTCGGATTTTGGGAGCCCGCAAAGTGGGTCCTGAAACTGCGTGACACCAACGCCAAGAACGTGGCCTACCTCAAGACCGAGATGGGCACCGGCCACGGCGGACCGTCGGGCCGCTACGACGCGTGGCGCGAGGAAGCGCAGATCCTGGCCTTCCTGCTTGACGAAATCAACCCGACGACGTAATCGGCGGGCGCAGAACCAACGTCAACGTTGCGGGCAGCGTCGAGGGAAAGACGACGTTACTTCGTCCGACCTTGACGCTCGCGCTGTGCGGCGAACCGAGTGTAATTTTTGACACGCCGCTCAGCACGAGCGATTCGCTCGTGCCTTTCACAATGCTCCCCTGCCACTCCAGCGTATTTAGCGGTCCCATTCGGTACACCGTCCAGACCGCACCGTTGGCGCCACTCACGGTGACGCGGTACCTGGACACGGGTACTCGGTACGTCGCGTTGTCACCACTCGCCGCGCTCGCCACCAGCGTGGACGGCCACACCACGTTCGAGTGCGCGGCCGACGACGAGGTCAACGTCGTGGTGGTCGTTGTCGTCGTCTTGGGCGGGTTGCCGTGCTTCGCGTAGTAGAGACCCACGATGGCCACGATCAGAATCACGAGGACGATTAATCCAAATCGGGCGCCAAAGCCGGCCAGGCGCGCGGGACGGGCCGACTTTGACAGCGCCCAACGCTCGTCGCGGCGACCGAGCGGCGACACGCCTTCCTGGTACGACGACAGTTGACTCTCGCTGAAGACGTAGTCGTGGTCGGTCTCTAAGCGAGGCCGCGGTGGTTCTGGGCGCGCCCCTTCGGGATTTATCGGACCATCGAGGAGCCGAAATCCCTTGGACGGCGTGTACGGCGACGGTGGTGGCACCATCAGTCGGCGGTCGACGCGCGAGGCGATCTTTCGTATCTCGTCTCGCCGCAGCTTTCGCAGTCGAAGGGTGACGATCACGATGACGAGGGCGACCACGACTCCGATGACTACCGCCAGGACGACACTCATTACCTACCCTCTCGAAAGCCGCGCACGTGAATCGCCATTCACAGAAGGAAGCGTAGTGACGTGGGCCCTAATCGGGAAGCCCAAATTCACCGCGGTAGTACAGCAGCGGGCTTCCGGCGTCGGCCTGGACGAAATCAATCGAGACCACCGCGAAATCATGATCACCGTGGGTCGTGACGCTGAGGATCTGTCCTTCAAGGTGGGCCAGGGCACCGTCAATGAGCGGCGAACCGTGCGGCGCCTTCGACCATCGCACATCGGCGAACTTGTCAATCCCACTCGTGGCGAAGACTCGAGCCACCTCGACCTGACTGGCCGCCAACATGTTAAATCCCACCGCGTCCGCGCCCCGAATCTTCAGCCACGACGGGCTCGCGCTCTTGGCCGCGAAGGAGATGAGTATCGGGTCAAGCGAGAGGGAGCTGAAGGTTTGACACGTGAAACCTGCCGGTCCTTCCTTCGTCAGTGCGCTGATGACCACGACGCCGGTCACGTAGTGACCGACCACCTCTTTGTAGTGCGATATGTCGAGCGAACTCACCCCGATGACACTACCGCTCGGACCTACGAGCTAGTCGCCCGCAAGTTGGACAATGCGACCACGTCGTTGTACGAGGCCGTCCGCGACAAGTCCATCAACGATGTCGTCATACCTCGATTGATCAAAACCGGCCAGCGCCGAGAAGAGCTGTTGCTTGGTGCGTGCACCGTGACCGAGTTGAGTGAGCATTTGACCGCGGAGTTGTCGATCGGAGCCAACGTAGGCAGTCTGCGCCCGAGAGACCGCCGCGCTGCGCGGCGCCGGATCGGTGCCGCCCTCGCGCTTCCATTTGCACGCGCTGGCGACGGGACACTGCTCGCACCGTGGCACGGCACGGCAGAATTGCGCCCCTAGGTCGAGCATCAACTGATTGAACCGTGCGCTGTTGGCCCGACCCATCACCTCCTTCGCCATCGGCCTGGCCTCGCTCAGCGTCAGCGTTCGATTCGCCAGCGCCCGCGACAGGATCCGCCCGACGTTTGTGTCGAGCACGGCGACCGGTCTAGCGAACGAAAAAGAGGCAATGGCGTGCGCCGTGTACTCACCCACGCCCGGCAGTCGTCGTAATTCATCCACTTCAGCCGGCACCGCTCCGCCAAAGTCATCACGGATCATGGTGGCGGCGGCGTGCAGGGCCTTGGCTCGACGTGGATAACCAAGTCCCGACCACAATCGCACCACCGTCGACAGCGGAGCGTTCGCGCAGTCCGATGGCGATGGGAACGTCGCCAAGAATGTTTGCCAGGGACCGACAACTCGCGACACCTGCGTTTGCTGGAGCATGAATTCACTCACCAACACCGCCCAGGGATCGGGGTGGCCAATCCACGGCAGGTCTCTCTGGAGTGTCCCCTCCGCCCGGCGTAGCGCGCGACGAAAGGTGGTGTACTCGCTACTCCCAGGGGTAATTGCGGTAGGGGCGCTGACGCTCGGGCGCGAACTCACTCTTCCACACCATCACTTTTCGGCGGAAGTAACAGACTTCCTGCCCGTCTTGGTTAAAGCCCTTAGTCTCAACCACCACGATGCCTCGATCGGGCTTGGATTCGGAGGGTATCTTCTCCAGTACACGGGTTTCTGCGTAGATGGTGTCACCGTGAAAGGTCGGGAAACGGTGGATCAACGACTCGACCTCCAGGTTGGCAATCGCCGAGCCCGACACGTCGGGCACGCTCATGCCCAGCACCAGGGAGTAGACCAAGTTGCCGACCACCACGTTCCTTTTTTGGACCGAACTGTGTTCGGCGAACCACGCATCGGTGTGCAAGGGATGGTGATTCATGGTGATCATGCAGAAGAGGTGATCGTCCGCCTCGGTCACCGTCTTGCCGGGCCAGTGTCGGTAGACATCACCGACCTCGAACTGCTCGAAGTAACGACCAAAGGGCCGTTCAAAAGTATTCATGACCTAGTTTGGCCCAGCGAGCGCCGCGACCGCGACTTACTCGTCGACCAGCGCCGCCAGCGGGCGAGTCGAAAATGAGACGGTCGCCCCGGGCAGTGATTCGCCATCAATCACCATGCGCCAAGTGAAGCGAGACGCCGGAGCCAAAGGAATAGGACCAAAATTTACGGCGATTGGCATTTCGACGGGGGATCCCGCCGGCAAGTCCGCGGGCGACGTCGTCGAGAAGTCACCGCGAATCTCAATGGTTTGGGATCCTTCGGGAGTCTCGAATTGGACCAAGCGGCCGTCAGCATCCTCTAAAAAGAGCTCCCAATGGTGCTCGGTGTTGAACTCGTGTTCGTCCACCGCGACGATCGCCGCCACGGCCGATGGCGTTGGATCGGGTCCGGTCACCGACCATCCCCCGCCCAAGATATAGAGCTTTCCGTCGGCCACTTGGGCCGAGTCCGCCAGGAGCATCGTCACGTTCACTCCACCAGACTACGGCGTACTTTGTTGGTTCACTAAACCGGTAGTTTTTCAACTATGCCCACGACGCCGCTCAACCTTGATGGCGCGACCGGTCTGGTCGACGGGGCAAGTGCGGTCATCGCCGCGGCGCTCGTTGAACTGAAGAAACGCGGCGGACCTGATCAGAGCCAGAACCTCGCCTACGACATCGCCCACGCCGCGAGCGCGCTCGCGACGGCGCGAGCAGCCCTGACCTACGGCCAACACGGCGACGACGAATCGAGATTGGCCGCAGCGTTCCTCGCACTCGCTCTGAAGGATCTCGCCGCGCGCGTTCTCGGTCACGAGCAGTCGTGGGGAGTGTCAGGCGCCTGGTTTGGACCGTTCGCCGACTTCGTGTCGACGTATGGCGATCCCGCGTTTCTTGCCTCACTCGCGACCGTCAGCGGTGCGCGCCACCTGGGTGATGACTTCCAACCGGTGGCCGAACTCTTCCACAAGTTCGCCGATGAGCAGGTGCGCCCCCACGCCGAGCACGTGCACCGAACGAATGGCGATATTCCCGAATCAATTATCGGTGGACTCGCCGAACTGGGCGGATTCGGACTGTCCATCCCCGAAGAGTTCGGCGGATTCTCCACCGGTGGCGAGTCCGAGTACCTCGGCATGGTGATCGCAACCGAGGAGTTGTCCTGGGGCAGCCTGGGTATTGGCGGCTCGCTCATCACTCGCCCGGAAATAATGACGCGTGCCTTGCTGAGCGGCGGTACGCAGGCGCAGAAGGAGCGTTGGCTGCCACGGCTCGCGAGCGCCGACGTCTTGGCCGCCATCGCGGTCACCGAACCGGACTTTGGCAGCGACGTCGCGTCGATCAACACCACGGCGACGCGCACCGACGGCGGCTGGGTACTAAACGGCACGAAGACCTGGTGCACCTTCGCCGCCCGGGCCAACGTGCTCGCACTCTTGGCGCGCACTGACCCCGACCGGACCAAATCCCATCGCGGACTGTCGCTCTTCGTCGTGGAAAAAGAAGTGAGTGACTCGAAGGGATTCCTGCTCAGTCAAGACGCCCACGGCGCCGGAACGGGTCGTCTCGAAGGACGGCCGATCGACACACTGGGCTATCGCGGCATGCACTCCTACGAACTCAGTTTCGACAATTGGTTCGTGCCCGAGGACAATCTCATCGGCGGTGAGGACGGACTTGGCCAGGGCTTCTATTTCCAAATGGCCGGCTTCGAAAACGGTCGATTGCAGACCGCCGCCCGGGCCATCGGCGTGATGCAGGCGGCCTACGAGGCGGCGCTCGAGTACGCGCAGAACCGCACCGTATTTGGCGAACCGATCATCGACTACGAACTGACCCGCGTGAAACTCGGCACGATGGCGGCAATCATCCAATGCTCGCGCCAGTTCGCCCTCGAGGTCGCGCGTTTGATGGGCGCGGGCGGAGGCACGGTGGAAGCGTCCATGGCCAAGGCCTACGTCTGTCGCGCGGCCGAATGGGTCACGCGAGAGGCCCAACAAATACATGGCGGCATGGGCTACGCCGAAGAGTTCTCGGTGAGTCGGTACTTCGTTGACGCGCGCGTGCTCTCGATATTCGAGGGCGCCGACGAAACCCTGTGCCTCAAGGTCATTGCCCGGCGCCTGCTCAGTCAGAACAACTGAGCGTTCACTCCTCGTCGATGGTGAACGCTTGATGAATCGCGCCCAGCGTGATGCCAGCCGAGTGAAGGTCGAGCCGCTCGCCCCTCGCCGCCTGAGCCTTCATGGCGGCTCGTTCCCAGCGTTCTTCCACCTTGCCGTAGCGCCAGTACGACAACGCACAAACCCAAGTGAGCACGAAGATGCCGACGATCGTGAAACCGGCCTTGTTGATGTTGAAGGCGGCCGCGTAGTTCCACAGCCCACCGGTGAGGTGGAGTTGACCGGCCATCACCTGCATCAACTCCAGCGTGCCGATGTAGAACGCGACGAACACGCTGAGTCCCGTGATCGCGATGTTGTAATAGACCTTGCGCACGGGCTTAGAAAAGGCCCAGCCGTAGGCAAAGTTCATAAACGATCCGTCAATAGTGTCGAGCAAGCTCATGCCGGCGGCGAAGAGCAATGGCAGGCTCAATATGGCCCAGAACGGCAGACCGGCCGCCACCGACGTTCCGGCGAGCACGAGAAACGCAATCTCGGTCGCGGTATCAAAACCGAGACCAAAGAGAATTCCCAGCGGATACATCTTCCACGGCTGATCAATGGAGCGGGCCAGGGGGCCGAAGAATCGCATCATGAACCCTCGGGCATTCAGGTGCTTTTCTAATTCCGCGTCGTTGAAACGGCCCTGGCGCATCTGGACGAAGAGGCGAACAATGCCGAGCAGCACTACCAGATTCAACGTGGCAATGAGGTAGAGAAAACTTCCCGAGACGATGGTGCCAATAAGTCCCCCGTAGTGGTGCAACGAGGAATTGTTATTGCGTACCTGCCCGCCCAGGGCGCGCGCGCCGAGTCCCAGCAGCACCGTCAGTGCGACGACGACTGACGAGTGACCGAGCGAGAAGAAGAACCCCACCGACATGGGCCGCTTGCCCTCGGACATGAACTTTCGCGTCGTGTTGTCGATGGCCGCGATGTGGTCCGCGTCAAAGGCGTGACGCATGCCGAGCGAGTAGGCCAGGATCCCGGTACCGATGCCGAGGACTTTTCCCGAGCCCGCGCCGTATCGCTGGCTCGACGCAATGATGAGCAACGTGAAACCCGCAACGTGCAGCAGCACGATAAAGCCGAACATGCTGTACATCGAACGCCACTCACGGGGCGAAAATGAGGCTCGCACCCGGTGTCGTAGTGCGGTCGAATCGGTCGTGATAGCCGCCATGCGGACACCATACTAGGAATGACTCCTAATAACGAAATTATTTTTCAGAACGTGTGAGGCCCGCGCGAGTACCACGCGAAAGAAATTTCGTCGCCATCTTGCGTGACGCTTCGTCGATCATCTCGTCGCCAAACATGACCGCGCCGCTCTTATTTTCCTCGGTCGCCACTCGATAGGCCTCCAGGATGTCCCACGCCCGATCGAACTGTTCCTGGGTCGGTGAATAGACCTCGTTGAGTACGAGTGCCTGATCAGGAGTGAGTGCCCACTTACCGTCGTAGCCCAGCATTCGCGTGCGCATAGCGAATTCCCGTAGGGCATCGAGATCGCGAACCTTGAGAAACGGACCATCAATGACTTGGAGCCCATTGGCCCTTCCGGCCATCAAGATCCGAGAGAACACGTAGTGAAAGTGATCGCCCGGGTACTCGGGAATAGCGACGCCTCCCGTGAGCACCGGCATTTCGATTGACGCCGCAAAGTCCGCTGGGCCAAAAATGATGGCCTCCAGTCGCGGTGACGCGGCGCAGATGTCGTCGACGTTAATGAGCCCTCGAGCGGTCTCAATCTGCGCCTCAATTCCAATGTGGCCCGCGGGCAGTCCGGAGTTCTTTTCGACCTGGGTCAGTAGCAAGTCGAGTGCCACAACGTCCGCCGCACACTGAACCTTGGGCAGCATGACCTCGTCGAGGCGAGTACCGGCATTGCCGACAACTTCAATGACGTCGCCATAGGTCCACGCCGTGTCCCAGGCGTTGACTCGAACGCACAACACGCGGTCGTCCCACGCTTGGGTTTTGATGGCGTTGACCACTTTGGCCCGAGCCGCGACTTTCTCGTTGGGCGCAACCGAGTCCTCCAAATCCAAGAAGGTCATGTCCGCAGTGGCGCTCGCCGCCTTCGCCAGAAAGCGGTCGGATGAGCCGGGCGTGGAGAGGCATGACCGACGTGGAAGTGATCGAGAACGTTCTGACATGTCGGAAAGCCTATGCAAGCGCGACGGTTGGTCTTGATGATACGACCGCGTATTTAATAATCGCGTGAACTGGCGGATTTGACCAGGGGTTTTGAGCGTTCAAACGCCGCACAATTCGGCACTGACGCCTACGAACCGGTAACCTTGTCGCGTGACTGACGTCGAGCGCTTTGGGCGCCAATCGACGCTTTGGCCAGCGAGGGAAATTAAGCCGTTCCGGTGGACTTGTTCCATTCTGGCTGTCGTCACAGTGTGCTTGAGCACTGTGGCCATCTCATCGCGACCCGCGGCGGCGTCGGGCATTTCAAATGACAAAGCCAAGGCCACAGTGCTGCTGGGTCAGATAAATCGAATCAATGGACGAGTGGACGCGCTGGGACAGAAGTACGACGAGGTCAAGATCAAGCTCGACCACATTGAAAACCAGATCAGGAACACCAAGGCCTTCGTCAAGATGATCAAACGGCACGTGGCCGCGAGCGAAACGCAACTGCGCAACGACGCCATCTTTGCCTTCGTCACTAACGGATCGGCACTCGCCAACAACCCGTTGTTTAACTCCGACGCCGCCAAGGTCGGCGCTACCAACGTCTATAACCAGTTGGCCGAGGGCAACGTCGGCACCACCCTGGCGGGGCTCAAGACATACCGCATTGAACTGACCCAGCAACGCAGCATTCTCGCCCACGAAGTGTCCCAGGCGGCCTACGCCACTCACGTCGCGGGCGAGTCGTTCCACGAAGCCAAGTTGCTCCAGGCCGGACTCAAGAAAACCCTGGGCCAGGTGAAGGGTCAGATCGCGAACTTCATCGCCGCCGCCGAGGCGGCCGCCGCCGCCAAGTCCGAGGGCGCCCTGGGCGCCGCGCATCCCGGTAACGGCGGGTACCCCGCGCCACCACCGGACTCGAAAGCCAACATCGCCATTGACGAGGCCGAGAAATTCCTTGGCGTGCCCTATGTCTGGGGCGGCGCGTCATTTCATGGCGTTGACTGCTCGGGTCTGATCATGCTGGCCTACGACGCGGCCGGCATCGACTTCCCGCACTACTCGGGCGCCATGTACCAAGACACCGCGCGCGTGCCACTATGGGACATCAAACCAGGCGACCTGCTGTTTTACGGCTACGACGGCGATCAGCACGTGGCGATGTACGTGGGCCACGGCGAAATGATCGAAGCACCCGAAACGGGTGAGGTGGTGCACATCACGCCGATTCGTCTCGGCTACGGTTTCGCCGGTCTAGGACGACCGCGGGGCTAGGTGTCGCCCTTTCCCACTTCGTTTCACCTCGGTCCGCTGGTCTTTCACGTTTACGGTTTTGGTTTGGCGATCGCCGCCTACGTCTGCTTTCTCTACTCGCGCCGCCGCCTCTCGCGCGCCGGCTTTAACGTCGAGCCCTTCGGGCGTTACGCGCTGGCCCTCGTCGTGAGCGGACTCGTCGGCGCACGTCTCGCGCACATTGCGACGAACTGGAATTACTACTCGGGCCACCCCGTGCGCTGGATAGAGCTGTGGCAGGGCGGACTCGCGAGCTTCGGCGGCCTGGCCTTAGCGGTGCCCGTCGGCCTCTACCTACAGCGCCGGTGGTGGCCCGCGACGTCGCTCGCGCGTTTCAGTGACGCAATGGTCCCGGCACTGATTGCGGGCTGGGCGCTTGGTCGAGTCCTCGGTCCCCAATTCATGGTCAATGGCGGCGGACACCTCACCCACCAGTGGTTCGGACTCTCCTACTACGGCCAGGTCGGTAAGCGTGTGCCGGTGCCACTCATCCAGGGAGCGGAGGACTGTCTCTTGTGGCTCGCCCTGCTTGGCGTGCAACGACAAAGAATTGGCCAGCGTGCCGGCGTCGTGACCGGCGTCGGCATGATCATCTGGGGCCTGGTGCGCGCACTCGACGAGCGCCTGCTCCTGGGTCAAGACTCGCACAGCGGTTCGCTCGGGGTCCAGATCGCCGGCGTGGCGCTGGCGCTCGCCGGCGTCGTGGTCCTCGCATTGCACCTCACTCGCGCACCCGCGCCCGATATCGCTGAAGGATCGCTGAACACCACTCCCGGATAGTTCGAACGCCGAGCCGGCGTCTCACTGCACCACCGGATCCAGAACTGGCGTCCATACTGTTGGTGTGGACGACGTCGTCAACTTCATGATCGCCCGGGCAACACCCGACATCGCGACGACGATTCGCTGGCTCGGCGACAACAATTTCGAGGTCACCCAACAAGGCGGCGGCGCCGGAGAGGCGTTTGGCAACGCCCAGGTGGAGTTCAGTCGAGACGGACTGGTGGTGCGCATCACGAAGGATCGCAGCGAGTGGAAACTTGACGTCGCACCTCCGGGAATCAAGTTCATGAATTTGCAGTACCTGATCAACGCCAAAGAAAAGGCCACCGAGCCCGTCCCCGACGGGGCACCCACGTCGAAAACATCGGCCATCTCGTGGCAATCAACGCTGCCCGGAGTGATTGCTTGGATTGAAGAAGAAGATCGCTCCGACGTACTCAACAGTGCGAGCGACGCGTGGCGAGTTGCGTCACGTCAGTATTGGAGCACCCTGGAATCTGAATCGAAGTCCCCGGAGCCGACGTAGGCCACATTCACCCGAGTCAGACGTTTCAGAGAGAACCACAATGATGAATCAGTGGGAAAGATCTTTGAGGACCTGAGCCAGAGTCTGGCCGAGTGGCTCGTGGCCCAACCGGTGTTCTTCGTAGCGACCGCACCACTAGCAGCCACCGGAATGCTGAACTGTTCACCCAAGGGCAATCGACGCGAGTTCGCCGTGCTGTCGGCACACACCGTGGCCTACCTCGATCAAACGGGCAGCGGCATTGAGACCATCGCGCACCTGCGTGAGAACGGTCGTATCGTAATGATGTTCTGCGCCTTCGACGGACCACCAAAAATAGTGCGACTCCACGGCGAGGGCCGAGCCGTGTTCGCCGACGCCCCGGAATTTTCCGCGCTGGCGAAACACTTTCCCGGAGCCGACGGCGTGGGCGTGCGCTCGATCATTGTCGTTGAGGTCCAGCGAATCTCGGACTCGAGCGGCTATGGGGTCCCGCTCATGTCATTCGAGCAGGACCGTCCCACCTTGGACCAATGGTCGCTGCGCAAAGGTCCCGATGGGATTCGCGACCACTGGTCGGAAAAAAATCGCGCCAGTATCGACGACTTGGCCGGTCTCGATATTCCCTAGGCGCTTCAGCCCCCGGCCATCGCGCCGATCACGAAGAACGGTTCGGCACCGGTACGCACCGCCTCGGGCAGTTCGGCGTCCGGCGATTCGTGCGAGAGGTCGTCCTCGCACGCGTAAAACCGAATGAACGGGCGACGCCTGTTCGTGGCCGGATCTCTAATGGTCCCCAGCAGCATCGGATACTTCATTTCGAGTGCGTCAATGACAGATGCCTGGGTGAGCTCACCCGAAATCTCGAGCGTGACTTCGCCCTGGACACGGGCCAAGGTTTTCAGGTGGGCCGGTAGCACGACCCGGATCATGCCAGCGTTTGCACTTCGATTGACAGTACGGCGGGCAGGTCACTGACGATTGCCTTCCAGGTGTCACCCGAGTCGGCGGACACGTAGACATCTCCACCGGTAGTGCCGAAATAGACACCGCACGAGTCCAGCGAGTCAACCGCCATTGCGTCGCGCAACACGTCAACGTAGCAGTTACTCTGCGGCAGACCCTTGGTGAGCGCCTCCCATTCATTCCCGCCCTGCCGGCTGCGATAGACGCGGAGTTTTCCCTCTGGCGGGTAGTGCTCGGAGTCGCTCAGGATCGGCACCACGTACACGGTCTCGGGTTCGTGGGCGTGCACGTCAATGGCGAAACCGAAGTCGGAGGGCAGGTTGCCGCTCACCTCGGTCCACGAATCTCCCGCGTCGTCGCTTCGCATCACGTCCCAGTGCTTCTGCATGAACAGCGTGTCGGGTCGTGAAGGGTGAAAGGCAATACGGTGCACGCAGTGGCCGACCTCGGCGTCCTCGTCGGGCAGGCCCTCGGAATGTAGTCCGTGGTTGATGGGACGCCAATTTTGTCCACCGTCATCGGTGCGGAAAGCCCCCGCCGACGAGATGGCCACGTAGATCCTTTGCGGATCCTTCGGACTGACCAAGATTGTGTGCAAGCACATGCCGCCAGCGCCCGGTTGCCACGATGCGGCGGTACCGTGCGTGCGAAGTCCCGAGAGTTCCTGCCAGTTCTCGCCGCCATCGCTCGAGCGAAAGAGCGCCGCGTCCTCAACCCCGGCGAGCACCTCGTCAGGGTTAGTGAGCGAGGGCTCTAAGTGCCAGACCCGAGCAAACTCCCAGGGGTGCGGCGTGCCGTCGTACCACTGGTGTGTGCCCGTCACTCCGTCGTACTTGAATTGATTGCCCACGGGCTCCCACGTCGCCCCGCCGTCGTCGGAACGCTGGATCAACTGACCAAACCAACCAGTCGACTGCGACGCGAATATTCGGTTTGAGTCCACGGGTGAACCCTTGACGTGGTAGATCTCCCAGCCACCGAAGATCGGACCGTTCACGTCCCACTTCTCGCGCTTGCCGTCCGACGTCAGGATGAATGCGCCCTTGCGAGTGCCTACCAACACGCGTACACCACTCATGTATGCCCCCTCACATGTTCGCGGTCTCACGTCACGTTCAGATCCAGCAACGCGGTCCCGTTCGTCGCGAGTTTATCTAGGGAATATTCCTGGACGCGGATAAATCACAGATGAATGACGCGACGTCAGTGGAACGGCTACAGAGCCATTCCTCAGTTGCCAGATATGGCGCCACAAAGTAACGCAAACTCTTCCCCACGAGGCGATATAACTCGCAATTACGCCACCCCGTCTACTCTTTCGCTACTGCGAAACGGGAATGGACTGGGCGAACGAAAAGACGTTCTCGGGATCGTACGTCGACTTCACCGTCTCTAGTCGTGCCAGATTGCTGCCGTAATACGCCGTTTGCCAGTAAGCCAATGTCGGGTCAATGTAATTCTGATAGGCGCCGGTCAGTGGATCAAAGACATTGCTCTCGAGCCAGGCGAGCCACGCTTGGCCCGCGGCGATGACCGACGTCGGCGTATACGTGGACCAGGAATATGTGGCCTGGATACAGGCCAATTTGTCGCGATGCACGAAGGCCGTCCGGTCGCTCGCGATCCGGTTGATGGCGCCGCCATACGCGTCAAAGGCCAGACCTCCGCCAACGGTGGGCGCGTGCGTTTTTAAATTGACAACGGCCTCAACAATTTGGGCGAGTTGCGTCGACGTCATTGGCCCGTTCACGTAGCTCGATTTCGCCGAATAGGCCGAACGACTCAGGCGGCCATCGGGATTTTGCGACGGCAGATGACAGGACGCGACGCTTAAGCCCGAGCAGCCCGCTTCAATTTGCATTGCCGAGAGGTAATCGTTGGAACCCTCAAAATTTCCGGTCGGCGGCGTCGCGATGGCGGACTTGAGCGGTGCCAACAGACTGTTGAGTTCTGCCAGCGAACCACAGAAAACGCCGCTCATCTGCGCCAGGTACCCCGACGTACCTTCACTGAGTAATTGACAGTTGGACCAGAGCTCATCGGGCATAGAAACAATCCACTCCTGCCACGCGCCGAGCATGTCGGATGCCACCGACCAGGGGTACTGCAGGGTGAACAGGCTGATTTCGGGCATCGCGTGCACGCCGAATTGGAACGACGTCGCGACGCCGAAGTTTCCACCGCCCCCGCCCTGGCAGGCCCACCAGAGATCCGAATTGTTCTGCGCGTCGGCGGTCACGAACTTCGCGTCCGCCGTGACGATGCCAACCGACTGGAGGTTGTCACACGTCAGTCCGTACTTGCGTCCAAATACCCCTATGCCGCCACCCAAGGTGAGCCCGGCGATCCCCACTGTCGGGCACGATCCTCCCGGGAGCAGTCGGTTGGCGTTGCCAATCACGTTGTAGACATCAATCAACCGTGCCCCGGCGCCAACGGTCGCCGTGTTCGCGTGCGTATCGACCGAGATTGCCGCCATCGCGCTGACGTCGATCACCAGTCCGCGAGAGTTCGAGTAACCGCCATAACTGTGCCCGCCCGAACGGGCCGCTACGTCGATCCCGTGCGACGTGACGAAATCTACGCACCGCGCAACGTCCTCACTCGACGCGCAGTACGCGATGGCCTGAGGGTGCAAGTCAACAAATTTCGAGTTATAGAGCAGTCGGTCCGTGGCGTAACCCGTGCTGGTCGGCAGCACCAACGATCCGCTCATGACCCCGGCGAGCGTCGACCAATCTGACGCGGTGGGAGGTCCCAGCATGGTCGTGGTCGTCGTCGACGACGTTGAAGTTGAGGGCGCGGCGCTGTGATCGCCGCACCCCTCGAGCAGCGCCGACGCGACCACCGCTCCGGCGGCGAGTGTGCCAAATCTGAGGCCGTGTCGAAGAAACTCTCTTCGATCAAAAGAGGAGTTCATGGCCACGTCGCGACGTTACCGAAAACGTTGGCCGCGATTGTGGCTTGGCGGTCCCACTATTCGAGTTGCGACGCCGAAGGTTGGCGATGCCGTTGGGCTACCGCGGTAATGGCGGCGAGGCCAACGAGTACACCCGCGAGCTGCGAGATTGTCAACGACTGATTGAGTATCGGGATGGCCAGCAGGGCCGCCACTAACGGGCTGAGGTTGCCCAGTATGGAAGAGATCGACGCGTCAACGTAGCGGTGTGACCAGTTCATGATGAGATGTCCGCCGCCGGGCACGACCGCGAGCAGGATGATCCATGTCCAGTCGCCTAGTTTCACGTCCGAAAGCGATTGTCCCGACAACAACACGATCGGCGTGACCACCACTGCTGACATGACCGTTACGGCCACCGTATATTCCAGCGCTCCGTGCAATTCGCGAGTGTGCTTGGTGGCCAACCAATAGGCCGACCAACACAACAGGGATCCCAGCGCCAACAGGTCACCGAGTAATTGGTGCTGGGTCTTGACACCGGGTCCTAGCACCGTCGCCACGACTCCGAGCATCGCGAGGGTGATCCACAGCACATCCCAACGACCCAATCGTTCGCCGAACAGCCGGCGCGCGGCGAGAATCACGATCACCGGCTGGAATGCACCGATCACCGTGACGTCAACGACGCTCGCGAGCTTGATGGCGCTATAAAAAAGTGCCATGTCGCCGGCGAGAAAGATGCCGCCAAGCCACGACGCACGAAACGTGGCCCACCGGAGACGCCGGCCAATCGCGTAGGTGATGATCACCAGCAGCCCCGAGCCGAGCCACAGACGGTAGAACGTCACCACAAGTCCCGGCGCAGACGTCAGGGCGACAAGAATCCCACCGAAGCCCCACAGGATGGCCGCCACAACGGAACCGCCAAGGCCAATTGACTGATTTCGAGCGTCGGAGTTAATACGTACTCTGTTCGTTCGTGACGATCACGGTGCTTACTAACACCCTTCGACTCTACCGACGGCACCGTCTTGGTCAGTGCCAAGAGCACCGCGCCATGAACCTCAAGTGACAGTCGTCAGCGCGGCAACAGCGAACGGTTAGTTCTCTTCTTCGACGTCGACGTCCGCTTCGTCCTTGTCCTTACCGAGGTTCTTCTTAGCGGCCTTTTTGGCGGCCTCAAAGTGCTTGGCGAGATCCTGCTGGATTGGGCGGATTGCCTTCTCGGCCCCTTTTAACTGCTGGGCGATCATCTGCTTGGCCGGCTCAATGGCGCGCTCGGCATCCTTTATCTGTTGGGCGATCAACTGTTTGACCGGCTCCATTGCCCGTTCGGCCTCTTTGATCTGCTGGACCAGCATCTGTTGGAGGGGACGCATTGCTTCGTCGAGGTAGCTGCCGAAACGCTTCTGCGCGGCGCTGCGACTGATTCCGAGCACTTCACCCAGCTCTTGCCAGGTCGCTCCACGCGAACGCGCGACCTCCACGTTGAGCTCGATTGAAATCTCTTCCTGCTCGATGGTCAGGCGGCTGTTGTAGATGTCCGTCAACGCCGTGACCTTTCCGAAAGCCTCTTCGGAGACTGGCAACTCACGGTTATTTTTTGAGGTTTTTTTGGTCATGACCCATTGTAGCATAATTTCGCGATTGTAGAGTTAAGTGGACAATAAATATCCGTCTTTCGGACACTTACTCGCGAGATTTCAACACTCAACCATCAGGTGGTTGACGAATCCAGCGCCATTTTACGTGACACAACGAGAATCCACGCGCGTCGCTACCGCCCTTCGGTTGGGAGGCCCTATGCGAAACGGAACTCAAACCGTCTTCTAATAAAGGACCGAAATCCTTCTCCCGGGACCGTCAACGGTCATTTGACCGCCGTAGGGAAGTACGTATTGGGGGTCGGTGTGACCGAAATCAGGTCCACACACGATGAGCGCTTCAGGGTTGTAAACCTCGAGCACTCGCAACACTGCCGCTTCTTGTTCGGCGCGAAACACCGCACGTTCGGCTTCGTTAAGAGGGGCATGTCCATGCCACGCTTTTGGCTTGGCAAAGACCACCGCGGAGAACTCCGAGAGCATTCCGCGCTCCCCGAAATTTCGTAGCATGCGAAACACCTCCTCGGCGGGCGGCATCTCCTCCGAGGTTTCCAGCATCAACACGCAACCCCTATAGCGATCGTTCGGCTGAATCCAGCGGCCCGCCGCGAGGTTCCAATGAAGTATTTCCAGATTGCCGCCCCACGTAGGTCCGGTGACGACTCGTGTCGCGTTATGCCAGTGCCATCCCGGCTCGTGCGTTGTGGGCAGCGGATTATCGAGTGTCGAGAGGTCTGCCCAGTCGGCTTCCAGATCAGTGAACTGGGCGACGGGCTCGATTTGAATGGAGACGTTGTCAAAGAGCGCGTGACGCATCGACGAGATGAACGCCGGGTGAACGCCGCCCGGTCGAGCGAAGTGAACCAATATTGAACCACCGTGGTAGCTGACGATGCCCAGGTTCCACAAATAGTTCAGCAGATTCGAGTTGTCCGAGTATCCGAAGAAGGCCTTGGGGTTCGCCGCGATTGTCTCACCATCAAGGAACGGCAGCACCGTAATTTGATCGTCGCCTCCGATGACCGCCATCACGGCTTTTATGTCGGGGTCCGCGAACGCTTCGTTCAGATCTTTCGCCCGCTCGTGGGCGCTGGCGCCCACGTGACGCGTGGTGGGATACTCGACCGGGATGAGACCGAGCTCTTCGCGCAACACGGCCAGGCCACGCTCATGCACCAGTGGGAACTCACCGGCGCCGGCCCACGACGGCGACACAATGGCGACCCGGTCGCCCGGCGACAACTTTGGCGGATAGGAAAGGCGGGACGCGATTTTCATTCGCTCCACCGTACTTCGCTATCAGCGAATTGACGGAAGGCATCGGCGGTCTTAAGTGATCTGAGACGCCAACCGCAATAGTTCAAAGAGTCGATCGACTTCGTCTCGAGTTTCGTCATCCATCTTGTAGCCGAGCGGACCACGCGCGTACGTTGACGCCAAGACCCCTTGGCGCTTAAGTAGGTGCTTTTCAATTGCGACGTACGAGTCAATTGTCGTTTGTAGGTCGATGAGCAGGCTGAGTGGCCCGCTGATGGCGTAGGCCAGGGGCCAGTTCGCGCCCTTGAGCGCGTCCCACATTCGCTGGATCGCCCAGCAGACCTCCGCGCCGGGCATGGTGCCGACGGCACCACGGCGGAAGCTATCGACGAGGGCGACTCCGCCGGTACCTTCGAAGACGCGGGCGTTGCCGCCCGTGGCGTCGCGCATCATGGAAAATCGCTGTCCGATAGGTGGCGCTTCGGGTTTGAAATACACACGATCCCCGTAGCGCTCGAGCAGCCTCGCCTGCAGGTCAATGCTGAGCGGACGGCCAACGTACCCGCTCGCGTCTTGCACGACCAGGCCAATCGACGTGGAGTCGGCGACCGCCGCGTAGTAGCCAAAAAGTCCGTCATCGTCCAGCCCCACCGAGATTGGCGGTATCACCATCGCCGCGTCCGCGCCGGCGCCTTCGGCGTGCATCGCGTGCGCCACTGCGACACGTGTGCTTTCCGCGCCGCAACTGATCACCGAGACTGCGTCACGTTCAATGGCGACACCAACCACGATCTCGGTCAGCTGGTGGCGCTCGAGCTCACTCAGCCGCAACACCTCCGAGACCATGCCCGTCGTGAGACCGGAGACGCCTTGGTCGAGCACCCAACGGCACTCCTTGATGAGTACCGCCTCATCGATCGAACCTTCATCGTCAAACGGCGTTTGGATGACGGGCAGGACTCCCGACAACTCACGACTAGCCAGCACGTCGAACTCCCTTAAGAGGGCGATGCATCGCTGAAACTTGGGATCGGCCGATCGAGTGCCCGACGAATGGCTCCAGAGAATTGCTCATGGATCGGCGCCTAGAGGCGCAGTTGCCCATCGACTCGACGAACGATCGAGAGTGGATTGCCCTCTTTTATTGAGTCGGGCAGCCAGGAGTCCGGCACCGACTGATACGAGACCGGGCGGAGCCAGCGACGTATGGATGTGGCCCCCACCGATGTGTGCAACGGCGAGGTGGTCGCCGGGTGAGGGCCGCCGTGGTGCATGGACCACGAGACGCCCACGCCCGTTGGGTAGCCATTCACGATCACTCGACCGGCGAGTTGACGGCCCACCTCAATGAGTGCGTTGCCCAGTTCGTCATCTTTCTCCGCGTGCACGGAAAAGGTCAGCGCCGGCTCCAACGTGCGCAGCACATCTAACAACTCGTCGGAGTGTTCGTAGCGCACGACAATCGCCACCGCGCCAAAGCATTCCGTATCAAGTATCGACGCGTCCGGACCTCGCAGCGCATCCAGTGCAATCTCCACCAACACTCCCCCGGCCCCCGACGGACCCGTACCACGTGCGCTCTTCGCGAGCACCGTGACGCCCGGAGTGTGGATCAGGGTGTCCACGCCTTCGTCGAAGTGCTCGCGAATCTCGCGACTTAACATCGTGGCGCCGCCGCCGGCCTCCATGGCACCTCGCGCACTCTGCACGAGGACGTCGCCCACTCCGGTCGGCACGAACAGCAAACCCGGCTTCGTGCAGAACTGTCCCGAACCGAGCGTGACCGATCCCACCATGGCGGCGCCAATTTCACCGGCCCGAGCGCGCGCGGCCGCGGGAGTCACGACCAACGCGTTCACGCTGCCCAACTCGCCGTAAAAAGGAATCGGCACGGCCCGAGCTTGCGCGCGATCAAAGAGCATGCGACCCGCGCGATACGAACCCGTAAAGCCCACCGCGCGCACGTTGATGTCATCGACCAAGGCCAATCCCGCGTCCACACCAAAGACGCACTGCACCAGGTCCCCGGGAGCGCTGTGGTCCAGCGCGGCGCCGCGAATCACATTAAAACAGAGCAA
>Ga0182030_10002175_pt1 | contig 41447 bp, 43 predicted proteins | sample 812S3MmetaG_FD_121299 | JGI IMG/M metagenome (GOLD analysis project Ga0182030, IMG submission 121299) | Permafrost microbial communities from Stordalen Mire, Sweden - 812S3M metaG (Illumina Assembly) | ecosystem: Environmental > Terrestrial > Soil > Wetlands > Permafrost | place: Sweden...
TTTAATAATAATTATCTTTTAAAATTTAATATTAATATTCTTATATTTATTAGCTAAATAACTAATCAAATTTAAAATTATATAGTTATAAATTCTATAGACTAGAACTTAGTAATATAAATAGTAAATTAGCTAGTTAATTATAATTAAATTAAATAACTATTTAGGATTTAATTAATTAAATAATAATTATAAAAAATTAATAATAATAAAATTAGAATAACTTAGAATAAGAACTTTTTTATATAATACTATTTATATAAGACTTAGATTTTAGATAAAGTTTAATAAGATAATTATAAATATATAATTAGCTTATAAGAAATTAATAGTTATAAAAAAAGAGTAAAATAAGATCTTATCTAGAAATTGGTATTTGGGAGCTAGTATCTAGGATTTTCTGTTTTGGTTTTTATTTTATTTTAGATAGGCAAAATCTGTTTACTGTCTGATATCTGGGCTCAAATACCAGCAGCCTTGCGATTAGGATTAACTTAATATAACTGCACAATTATAGATAGTTATTTGAAGTTCAAAAGATATCTTTTCTTTCTAAATCATTTCCTAATCCTTACTCTGATTTCCCTCTTCATATCATCTATACTATCATTATCCCTTGATCAACGAACCGACTTTTGGTTGCTACCTTCTCTGCCAATGCTATTAGACTGCTACTCTGCATCACGTCAAAAATACCGATCTCTGTTCCCGCGCTTCCTACAATCCAGTTTCTCAACTCTACTGCTATAAGAGAGTCCACGCCATATTTAACCATGGGAATCTTGCGATCGATCTCTGTCTCTGGAATCATAAACATCTCCGAGAGCTTGCGAACAATGGCACTGCATATACTGTTCACAGCTTGGGACTTGGAAGTTGCTGCAGGAAGAATGCTCTTAAGATCAATCGCTGCATCAGGATTTGCAGCAGCGCGACTGGAAAGAGGGAGAGCTTGTTTTAGACCTGAAAATCGTGGATCATGGCGCCAGGGAGCACGCGCCCAGTCTGCACCAGCGCCGGTTGGGATTCCTGTGATGATCTGGGCGTGTTCAGATGTTCGCAAAGGATTGAAAATTCCGGATTCAATCATACGGAGCATCTCTTCTTCTTCAAGAGGCTTGTAGCCCATCTTAGTCAGCCTCTCAGCCACGCCTTCAGTCTCGGCAACGTGTCCGATTGATGTGACCATTCCAAGGTCTATGGTTATGGCAGGAAGACCATGGGCAGCACGATGGCGAGCGAGAGCATCTTGAAACGTGCCTCCAGCTGCGTAGTTGGACTGAGAAGTGTTTCCACCAACACCAGTGAAGGAAGATAGCATGATGAAGAAGTCAAGGCTGGATCCGAAAAACCTGTGGAGGTTCCAGGAACCCGCAACTTTGGGAGTGAGAGCAATGTTGAAGTCAGACAAGGACATTCTTTCAAAAACAGAGTCCTGGACAATGTCAGTAGGCATTTGATGCGCTAGGGAAGCACATACTTTGAGGACCATTGCACATTGTATGACCCCTCGAACTGGTGGCATTTCGAGAGCGCACTCATCTATTGCTCTTGCAAGATCAATTTCATTCGATATGTCGCAGCTTTTAACTATGATTTTGCAGCCGGATGATTTGAGATCGTCGAGATATGCAGAATTTGACGGAGAGCATGCAGTTCGGGAAAGAAGAGCGAGGTTCTTCGCACCCCTTTTGATGAGTCGTCGAGCAACGGATTTGCCTATACCTCCGAGGCCGCCGACAATGAGGTATGTCGAACTTGAGGAGAGTTTCACGTTAAAATTTGTAGGTTCAACCTTTTGGAGGGATCAGCTTATATAGTCTGGCACTTTTAGTATGCCTCGCTTACCTTCACCAGATCATCATTACTAGGCTTAATGACAATCTTTCCTAAATGTTTTCCAGCCTGCATAATTCGCATCGCCTTTTCAATATCAGATAATGAGTATAAATTAATCGGCGTAATAGGTGTGATATCTTTGTTTTCCAACAACCGAAGCACGTTAGCCATGAGACGTGCAGTTTCGTGTGTCTTATAGATTGCTAACTGAATCAAGTCGATAGTTCCAAATGTGACACAACGTCTGAAAGGCCCCATCTCAATATGGTTATTCTGCTCAAGATCTATTTTTCCTATCTCTGCGAAACGACCGAATCGAGCTGTGCATTTCCAACTCTCTTGAAGGAGAGTTCCAGCCAAAGAATTGATGACGACATCAACGCCTTTATCGTTTGTCATGCTCATAATCCTTGCTGCGAATGACGGTTCGCGGCTGGATAATATGTGATCAACAGGAAGTCCATAGGTTAAGTGAATAAAATTTCGCTTCTCTTCTGTGCCAACAGTAGCGAATATTTCGGCGCCCGCTAGCTTCGAAAGGATAATTGCAGCTTGGCCAACACCGCCTGATGCGGCATGTATCAAGACGGTCTCTCCTTTCTGTAGTTTAGCAAAGTCAAAGAGTGCCGCATAGGCAGTCATGTAGACCACCGGGATTGAGGCCGCAATCTCGAATGATAGATTGTCTGGTATCTTGCCAACACTTGACCAATGAAGGCGAATACGATTGGAATAGTATCCCCGTGTCAGGGCACACACTCGATCGCCCACTTTTAGATGAGGTGCAGCTTTTGTACCGACGTTAATGATTATGCCACTACACTCAGCTCCGAGGTCTGTGTTATCCAATTGACCCATGGCAGACATGATATCCCGAAAATTCATGCCAAAAGCTCTTGGTTCAATTTCCACAAACTCTTCAGCCAGATCGACAGATGCAGATGGATCGTCTCTAAAGACCAAGCTGTCCAAATCCCCAGGGGTCCCTACTTCCAGCCGGAGTTCACGTCCGGGTTGGTAAAATGGCTGCAGTTCAGGAGTATACTTGTCTCTTTCCAATCTAACTGCGTCGTTCTCGACCGAATCTTCATACACTCTTGGAATGTGAATCACAGAATTTCTTTCCGCATATTCAAAATCCAAAGAGTCCTGATCATTAGCCCAATTGAGTGCCTGCTTGTAGACATCTGTAATAGCCTGGATGTCCGCTTCCGTTGTGGAATCGCGTCGAGGATCCAGATCCAGAGTAATATATCTCTTGCTGCTATCTTCACATCTAAGTGTTCGAAGAAGGCCTGTGCTGAGACTAAATTCCGGTTTCTCACAAGCGATGGCGCCTCCTCTCGTGACCCAGAGCACGCTTCTTGCACGGGTAAGAAGATTTCTTAGAGCCAGGAATTCCGACTCCGCCAAATGAGATAGTACGGATTGGTTAACCTCACCGATAAAGATACAGGTCTTGCCATCTGGTTGAATATTTTCCAACATCTCAATTTCAGGGACGGTAATAGTAAAGCTTGATAATGAAAATTGAAGATGATCGAGCCATTCTGCTGGAGGTAAGGTAGAGCCCATGGAAACAATCGTGATACTTTCAGAATACTCTGGTATTTTGTCCATTGCGGTGGACATCATGACGCTCATTGCGTAGTTCTTCTCATCTTCACAGTCGTGTACTTCAACATCAACACCTGTGAAACCAGTCCGCTTGAGGACCATATTCCATTTCTTAACGGGTAAAGATGGACTTTCAGTCCGATAATCTTCGACGCCTATCAACAAAATTAGTTCTTCTTACTGTTTCAAAGACTAGCACCAACTAACCAAGCCACCATCCTGGTAGCGTTCCAAAGATGATGTGAATGTCGAGAGCGTCACGGGTTGTTTCAACCAACACCAGTCTGCCCCCAGGTTTGAGCAGCCTCCTCACATTATTCATAGTGTTCTCCATGGCCGCTGTAGCATGGAGAACTTGACAAGCAACTATCAAGTCGTAGGAACATTCCTCAAAACCTTGTTCGACAACGTTGTACTCTATATCAAGTTTTCTATACGAGATCAAATCACCCCACACATCACCAAACTTCTCTCTGGCAGTCTCGAAGAATCCAGAGGAGATGTCAGTAAAATCGTATGATGCGAATCGTGGACTGCGTTGACCTCCTCCAGTGTCATCACTCAAAGCTTCTAGTACCGATCCAGTGCAACCACCCGTGCCACCACCTATCTCGAGCACTTTTGCCTGAGGATTCTTATGCCCGATGAGTTTTACGAGCCGTTTTACTTGGAGATAGTTCCGTGGCATGCGCATAGCCTGCTCATAATAACGGTAGAGAAGTTTTTCTTCTAACATCAACTCTAATGGAGCGGTCTCTTGGCGCATAATGTCGAGCAAGTGCGTTCCAATACGATGGACCATTTGTCCGTTGACGCTTGACGTTCTGACTTTCTCGAACAGTTCTACCTTAGCGTCTTCATCTATTCCATGCCAATCTGAACTTTGCCAGCCTAGCACATTGAGGTCTGCTAGTTCTCGTTGCTTCCTCATCCAATTGTAGAAGCGTTTATGGTGTGGCGGTAGTTTCTGAATTTCGATCCTAGTCAAGTTTTCCAAGACTTCACAAATGAAGAGATACGTGGCTTGCTTTAAAAGCACTATTCTATCAATTTCTGCTGGGTCGGGAGAGAACTTCATAGATTCTTTTAAAGCTTCAGCTTTCATAGAGGAGATATCGTGGCTCCAGTGCATGGCAGAGCACAGCTTGCTAGAGCCATGTTCCGTTTCTTGGGCAACGGTGTCTCCCAGGGACTTGCAGTAAAGATCGACAACTTCTATAACTGGTGTTAAGGAAGGATCGTCGGCAGCCACCGTATTTATTGTGGAGTGAAATCCACGGGGGCTGCTCTGGAGCAAAGTTGAGCAAGCCTGCAACCGCCGACCAGGTTGGCCTCTGATAGCTTCAGAGACTGTCATAGACTTGACTGTCATGGGAACCATTGCACCCGACCTCTTTGAACCATCCCCGGGGAAATTGCTATATGCGGCTTGGAAGATAGAGTCAATAGTTGTAGGATGCAGGACATACGGACTTTCGAGTCCGCAGGGCATAAAGGAAGCAGTTTCCGCAATATGAAAAGTGCTAAGCGACCGTCCCTGAGACACCTTGATAGATTCAAGATTCCGGAATGACGGGCCATGGTGTATTCCAACAGCTTGCATCGACTTATAGATATCTCCAGGGTTCATGCTATTCGCGTATTTGTGAGAACTAAACTGTTTCTGAAGTGCGCTATTAGGAGCTGCAGCCATGAGGCTCCAGGCTGCTGAATTTCCTGCAGATTTTTGATAATGCAGCGCTATAAAGCCCTTACAATGAGTATTCCAGTTGTCCTGATCTACAACGGAGTAGATGTGGAACTCATTCCAGCCTTTTGCGCCAAGAAGCCTATCCTCACTACAGTCACGGAAAGAGATGTGGACCTCAACACCCTCCGGTGATTCTGGAATAACAAGCGCTTTCATGATTTCGATATCCCGAAGTCTGTAACCCTTGATTACGGCTTCTGTCTCAGAACATCTATTAGGCAATGGCATCTGTTGAACTGCTTCAATGGCCATGCATATGTAACCGGCCCCTGGATAAATTATAGTTGACTGAACGACGTGGTCTCGAACCCAAGGGAGATCCGATGCCCGAATTATTTGTCGCCACGTTGGTGCTAGAGGGTTTGTGCCAAGAACTAAAGATCCAATAAGATCGTGTCTAGGGTATGCTCTCTTGCGGTGGGCGGCATTTATCTTCGGCTCTAACCAGTGACTGACTTGATGATTCCAGGGGTATGAAGGGAGATCATGCAACACCTTGAGATTCCATCCTTGTCCATGGGGGAAATTGACAGCTCCAAGATCTACCGGATAACCGTTTCTTAATAGCAGACATACTAGGTTCTGTATAGTCTGTACTGCATTCTGTTTTCGAACTAAACATGATCCATATATTAACGACCTTCCTCTAAGTTCTGGTGTTTGGAGGATTTGTCGAATTGGCGCTGCCAGAGCGGAGTGGGGTCCAACTTCCACAAGCATGTCAAGTGGCCGATTTTCTAATTCCGCCTCAAGACACATATTTGTCAGAGAGCTGATAAACTCAACCGGCTGGAGCATATTCCTTGTCCAATGCTCGGCTTTGAGATCCGTTGCTGATATGATTCGCTTGCCGGTCATTGGAGACGAATATACAACATCCTCGAGCTCACCAGTTCCGGTCATGGCCTTCTTCAGTGCATCCAGATATTCAGGTGCTATAGCTTGCATGTGATGGCTGTGATAAGCAGCCTCAACAAGAAGTTTCCGAGCGAATATATTATTTGCTTTGAGTAGATTTTCAAGTTCGATGATAGCAGGTAGATCTCCAGAGATTGTCGAGCTGGAAGGAGAATTGACACACGCTACAACCACATTTCCGGACTTCAACTGTCGTATATACGCGTTTGCTTCGTCCCGATCCAGACCTACAGCAATCATACCTCCAGCTACTTTCTTTGTATCTGCAGAGGCTTTACTTGAACCATTGGTGGCAAGTGCTCCGCGCATATAGACGATAGCCATTGCTGAGTGGAGATCAATGCCCCCAGCAGCATATGCAGCAGCAACTTCGCCACTGGAATGGCCAGTCACAGCCGTGGGGTGGATCCCCCAAGATCTTAGAAGCCTCACGAGCGCGACCTGCAATGCAGAACATAAGGGTAAGCTCATTTCTGGCACATTCACGACACTTGATTCCTCATCTCGAGTCAGTTCCTCTATATCAAATTAGCAGAGAACGACCAATGAAGGGATGAGGTGTACCAATCAAGGACCACGAAGCACCTAAATCATTCAAATGTTGCTCGGCTTCCACCAGGGCATTCCGAAATACAGGATAAGTATGGATCAGCTCCCGACCCATTGCGTACCACTGCGCCCCTTGACCTGTGAACACAAATCCGATCCTTGGTCTTTGTGACGTCCTATTTGGCTTGAGGTCTTCGCTATTGAGTGCATCAACTAATTCCTCACGATTTCTTGCGGACACTGCTGCCATCCATGGGAACATCGTCCGTCTTTGGCCTAAAGTATATGCAAGGTTGTCGAGAAGTTCTGCTTCAATGCCTTCGTGAGCTTTATTGGACTCAAGATACTTCCTCAGATTAAAGGCCATAGAAGTGGCCGCTTGTTGATCCTTTGCACTTAAGGGAAAGACATGCCACTTCTCAAATACACCCTCGGCAGAGCCATTGGTCAATTTCGAAGTGACCAGCCGATGGTAAGCTGGATCTTCTAAAATTACATGGCCATTTGTGCCGCCATAGCCAAACGAGTTGATCGAGGCACGACGTTTGAGATCTGAAGGCCAAGGAGTAAGATATTGAGGAACCTGGATAACGTTAATATGTCAGGTAAGTACATGGATATTTGATTTACCTACTTTAATATTCAAATCTTCATAGGGAATATTCGAACTGAAGCTTTGAAAATCGCAGTTTGGTGGAATTAATCCCTTTTCAAAGGCCATAGCCACTTTGATAATACTGGCTAGACCACTCGCGGCTTCTAAGTGGCCAATGTTGCTCTTCACAGATCCGATCAATAATGGCTGGTCAACTGGACGATTCTTGCCGAAGACTGCTCCTATAGCGCCGGCTTCAATTGGGTCTCCTGTGGGTGTGCCAGTTCCGTGAGCCTCAACGAATGCTGTTTGGGATGGATCAAGGCCCGCTTTTTGATAACAGGATCGGATCAGCTCTTCTTGTGCTTTCTGGTTAGGTGCAGTAATTGTGGAACTTCTTCCATCTTGATTCAGGCCCGTTTCTCGAATCACAGCTCGGATCGGGTCGCCATCTCTGAGTGCTGCAGCGAGCGGTTTAATCACAACACTGGCGACTCCCTCTCCTCGAGCATAACCTGCAGCTCGAGCATCAAAAGGAAAAGATCTCCCTTCAGGCGAAAGGAAACTATCCATCTTGTAAACGGGCTCTCGGCAAAATTGGAAGCTATCACGTACCCCAAGTTCGATAAGATAATGAACATATCAGGATTGAGAATAAGATTAGCGCCTCCGACAATTGCTGTACTTGCCTCTCCAGCTTTTAGGCTCTGACATGCCATATGCAGCGCTGTATGGCTTGTTGAGCAGCCGGTATCTACGGTTACACTAGGACCTCTAAGGTCGAAAAAATGTGATATCCGGTTAGAAAACATAGCTGATCCGTTTCCGGTCAGGAAATAGCGAGGTATAGTATCTGGGTCTCGTTCTTGGATATCATGATAATCTCTACAAAATGCTCCTGCGAAGACGGAGGTATCACTACCTGCAATTTTTTCCAGAGAAATTCCAGCTGTAATGAGTCAGTCCTATAATCTCAGAAATCAAATCAATATATACCACTCTCGAATGCCTCAAAAACAGATTCGAGCTGAAGCCGAAGTTGAGGATCCATGCTCTATCATTAGTCAGACTACAATTTTTCTTCAAGAACAATACTTGGTTCGAAATCCTATATGCGTACCATTGCAACTTCTGTTGAGAAGTTGAAAAAAGATGCGTCGAACAGCGATATATCATCTGACACGAAATGAGCTCCCGACACATTAAACTTGATTCAATGATTAGCCAAAGTCCATAGAAACCATGAGGTTCATGGAAGGAAATTTCATAATACCGTGCCGAGTCGCTCATTGAGTGGGTGATATAGAGATTTCTGATTGAACCTGTCTTCAGGAATTGGAGACCATGCACTCCGCGCATCGGCAACCAGTTGCCACAAGCTTTCCGGGCTAGACACATCTCCTGGAAATTTGCAGCTCATGCCTACAATAGCAATAGGCATTGGATTTTCTGTAGTTCGAATAGCGCTAATACCGCTCATCAAAGGAGCGTCCTGGATTCGTATCACACCATCCAAACTTTCTAGCCCACTGATATCTCCCATCGTCGCGGTGATCTCCTCTCTCTTTCGTTCCTTTCCCTATGCCAATCTGTCTAGCAGATTGACGAAGCCTAGGTTTAAAAACCTTTGAGGGTTTGGATTGAGGGTTTAGAATAAAAGAGATTGGATTAACGAGTCTCATAAATTCAGGGCACAAGAAATTTGATGGAATCTACATGAATGGTACGTAAGTGATATAATACTTAAGACAATGTAACCACCAGTTTTAGACCCCTTTAGGGATCGAGTATCGGTTCAAAAGCCTGGGTATAAGCTCGGTCGCCGGGAAGATCCCTACAGCAGTAAAAATTGGAGAAGAAGGCTTCTCGCCGTACACCCGGAGAATTAAACACGTGATATTTGAAGACACGCTCCTAGAAGACCGAGCGACTAAAAAGAGATTCAACGCTTTAGCCTTCTCATATCTGGACAAGATTATCGCCGAACGACGGGTAGAGTTGGATTTTACTAAGAGATTTAGTAAGAATTGTTGTTAGATTTTTGCAATTCTTGAGGGAATGAGAGAAGGTTGAATTGATAATGGAAGGGAAAAGGCTCGTTGTGGTATTGGGAGCCTCAGGGAGACAGGTAAAGCCGGGCCCTTGAATTTGAAGCTTCGCGAAATTGACAAAAGTCGAATAGGGAGGGGCCTTTGCGAAGCAGCTCCTACTGTCTCAAAAGTACGATGTGCGCGCTGTGGGCCGCGATATCACCAAGCCGAGCATGCTCGCTATTCAATCAATTGGAGCTACCCTCGCTGCCGCATCATTTGACGATCCCGAGTCACTTTCAGTTGCCTTCAAAGATGCGTATGCAATCTTTGGCAACACGACATTTGCTGCTACACGCTCCGTGGAAGCTGAAACGGCGCAAGGCACAAACATTGTAGACTCGGCCGCAAAGGTTTCTTCGCTGAAGCATTTTATTTGGAGTGGTGCAGCAGATACAAAAGGGATGAGTCAAAACAAATACGATGGAATTGTGCATATGCAGGCTAAAGCCCATGTACAGCACTATATGGCCCAGAGATGGCCTTCTCTAGCGGCAAAAACAACAACAGTGGTCGTGCAATCATATTTCGAAAACTGGACTAACTTGCCCGGTCTCTTTGGGCCTTTGAAAGCAAGTCTATATAACTTGCTGAAGGTTAAGGAGTATTACAGCTAATACCACCATCTAGGATGACAAAGGCTTCACATTGGCTATGCCGGTGACCCAAGAGACTATCTGGCCAACTATCTCAATTGCAGATATAGGGAAAGTGATGTTAGCTGTGGTAAATAATTACGAAATCTGCACTGGACGAACCTTGAGTGCAGCATCAGAAACATTAAGCCTATCTGAGCAGTTGAAACACTGGGGCGAAGGTGTGTCACCAATCCTGAAATACTTACTTCCAAAATGAGGCAGGTGGTTTGCTAATTGTCTTGGAAGCATCGGGAGAAAGCACAAAGTATATGAAAATATCACCGACTGAGTTTGAAGTCGAGAATGTAGCAAGATATACAGCCATGTTTCGCAGTGAAGAGACCGCCTTTCTCTTTGTGAAGGCTACCTCAGACCATTTACGTCTCTACGAAGATATTACAACAGGTCAAATTGCACTAGAAAGCAATCTACTATCTCTCGTTTCTATTTTGGCGGGCAATAATCATTTTACGAGTTGGAAAGATTATGCTAGTTCTTTCCAAAAGAAGAGAGTAAGCCCGAAAGGATGCAAAAGTCGGCCTACTTCTATTTAGATATAGCAGAGAAACTTCGTTATAAGACTTTTCACCATTCGTTAAGCACAATGTTGATGAACAGGCTCTGATTTCCGTTTTCGAGAAACCCACAAAGATCATCGACGGCGGTTTGTTCTATATAAATCGCCGAAAGTCCCTTTAAAGCTGCAGATTTACATTGTGAAATCCAATCATTATTAGCGAGGGCACTCAGCAGATTGTAAAATCAGATCTTTTCATTTTTTCAAAGAGTGGTTCTAGTTCCAGAAATTGCCAGACTTTGCAACAATGATAGTTGAGGGTTATTAACCTCGGATTCCGGCGTTCAGGATCAACAGCGTCGAGGATGCTCTGCGATATAAAATTGACCGCATATTGAAGGACTCTTTAAAGAACGTTAATAGCTCCGATATACTGAGGGTTTATTTCCGCATGCAAAAATACATACCTAAGTCTCTGTCAAATCACCATATCATTCAGCTACATCATGGATAGTCGATTATTTAACCAAATGTCTAATAATCCTTACGATGTCATTTTAGCAGTCTTCTTCCTCATTTTTGCGACCACATACCTGACCACAACAATGCAAGCATACCAAAAAAGCAGACACAGTGACTCAGCGCGGGAACCGTTGATCGTGCCATACGGCGTACCTTTTCTGGGCAATCTTCTATCCTATATGATAGACTCTCATCAGTACCTAATCCGACTGACGTAAGTAGCCTTTCTGACCCTATCGTCGTACTCGAGTTTTAATACCATGCAAGATCGAAATACGGGTACTCACCTTTCCGATTGCGTATAGGTCCAATAAAGTTTTTCTTCATTTCTTCGCCCGATCACATTGCCGACATCTTCCGAACAGCGGGGGTCACCGGCAGCCATAAATTTACCCTATTGGCTATTCAGTACATGTTTGGCTGTCCAAAACATGTCGTCAAAAGTGCGTACGCAAGAGACAATTCTGGGCTCGCTCCTAAGCCACTACCCGGAACAAGTGTTCCGCCTGAGAAGCGTTTCTTTTACTTGCATCACCGGCTAGTTCTGAAGCAGCTTTCTGGAAATAGTCTCAATGAGATGACTGCAAGGTTCCTGGACAATCTGGACCGCGAATTTCGAGCTCATGAAATCGGAGATGAATGGACCCCTATTCCGGATTTGTATGCTTGGTTGGAGAAAGCAGTTTTTCGGTCATCAATAGAATCCCTCTGCGGCTCTCGAATATTTGAAATTTGCCCCAATATAGTTGAAGAATACCGCGACTACTATTCTGTTACTCCCGCATTTTTAAAGTTTCTACCTCGAGTGTTGGCGCCGGCAGCCCATAGGAAAAGAGACAAAATACTGAAAAGTTTGAAGAAATGGCATCAAGTTGCTCAGCAGAACAACCCTTTAAATTCATTTGGGCAAGAAGAAGAGAGATGGGACGAATGGTGGGGAACCCAATTTGTGAAGCAGCGGAAGGCTTTAGTCTTAGCCATGGATGGGATGACAGAGGATGGAATGGCTTCTGACGACCTAGCTCTTGTTCTGACGTACGTCTTTCTTTAAGCAATTCTATCTCTCTTCAATATTTTCCTCCCCGAAGATTTCAGAGACTTATAATTTTAACAGCGCAAACGTGAATGCCATCCCATCCGTGGGCTGGCTGGTGATCGATATTCTTCGTGATCCAGCATTGTTTGCACGAGTCCTCCCAGAGGCAGAATCTGCTTTTCTTCCATCGGAAGGAGACAAGAAAAGACTAGATATTGTTACACTGTGCAATAGCCCTCTGTTGCAGTCGGTCTATGCTGAAACGCTTCGCATCCGCACGGCAAATATGCTTCCTCGGATCTTTGAGACCGGAGAGCAGCCACTTAAAGGCTGGATGTTTCCCAAAAAGTCTGTGATGTTCATCTTGGGCAACATTGTGGGTTTCGACAAAAAGGTGTGGAATGTAGGGAATGAAGAAGATCCGCATCCCGTGGAAGAATTTTGGGCTGATCGATTTCTCATCTACCCCAATAACCCAAGGAGCGGGCCCTTACGCAACCCCGTTGCAGAAATAACAAAGGATGCGAAGCAGGAGTCTGGAAGCAAAGAAAATATCCCGAGATTTTCTACTACGGGTCTCACAGGAGCTTGGATTCCCTATGGAGGTGGCAATAATATGTGTCCTGGACGGCACTTTGCTAAGCAAGAGCTGATTGGAACATTTGCGATGCTCTGTGCACATTTTGATCTTGAGATATTAACACCAGCAGGGTTCAAACTCGAGCCTGACACCAGGTATCGTATGTTTGGAGCGATGCCGGTTAAGGGGAAAATCCCTGCAAGAGTTCGAAGAAGATTAGGAGCCTGAAGGAATGGCCTTGGAACTGCTGTTGGCAAACTCCACAATTTAATAGTAATTGGAATGAAATTTTCCGCCTGTTCCCTGCAAATAGGAATCAAGTTCAGCAAGGTCGAACACGTGATTGAAATTCACTTCACCAAGTCCTACAATATCTTCACTCTCAAGATTATGTTTAATATCCTCTCATACAATCGATAACCAGGTTATAGCTCTTAAAAACCTTCCCAATGAAATTTTGATCCTAAACAACCGAAATTGTGACTGTCCGCTTTTTGGTTTCTTCTAGCACACCACAAGATTATAACCTTCGAAGTGTCTCTTCTCTTGCTTCTAGCTCTCTTTTCTACTAACATTCATCCAGCCACTCGGACATAGGGATATCAAACCCATAAGTGTATTTCTCCCAAGCCCTTTCCAGAACTGCTCTATCTCTTTCAAATAAACGCAATCATTGTTCCGCTTAGTGACGTTCAGACGGCGCCAAATCACCCAGCGGCTTCGGTCGGATTTTTGATATGGAGGGTAAGGCCAACTGAGAGACATTTCAAGATCGGGGGGAGCGGAAGTAAGAGTGCTCGCTGGGAGGAGAGATTTTCTCGAAATGTTGGCGCTGTCCGTCATATTCCGCGTGCTACAGAGTCTTTTATGCTAGTGACTTGTGCAATATTACGTGAATCGAGAATTAGATGGCGAGATGGAGGAATTTTTTGTACACGATTTATGCAGCACAAGAACGGGTTGATAATTGCAAGCAAGATAGTTGGTGAATAATCATTTCGAGGTTATGAGTAGTTAATGATCCAAATGTCGGTTGCCGGTCTGGAGAGTTCGCCAAATCTTTCGAGATTTCAAGATTCAGTAGGATGTATATTTTGACCAGATCCTCTACACATGTTGCGAATCTTACCTGAAGAAAAGGCTCCTTGGCAACGTTTTAAGTTATTCAATTGCCGACAAAAGACTTGGCGGAAGAGGATTTATTTGTCGTAAGCAGTTTTATGTAGTTCAAACTTCAATTCGCTAGGGTTGATGTTCTCTAAACAACTGTGGATTGAAATATAGAAGCTGGGTGCCCTTTGCCTATCTTGCTCTAGGCTGAGAGGTCGCTCTAAAATTTGGAAAGTAAAATCCTTCCCCACCCTAGCATCCCCCAAATATATTTCGCATATCCAGTTTCTAGTATCCTGTGTTATTGGTTTAAAAAAATCAATTAGCAGGCAGTAGCTTTCTACTACTCTTGAGTCTTTTGGCTAAGTGATCTACCGCTAAGGTCTTGTTGTCCATATACAGCATATAAAATCGTCCCTTTTGGCCTAGCCTGCCCGATAAAGATATAATAGTTACGCTTAATATCTGCGCTGAGAAAAGATAAGGAATAATTCGAAATACAAGAAATAAGAAGGGGCAAGATTCAGTCAAAAATAAAAACATTGAAAATTAAAAAGTTGGCATTATTATATAATCACTTCCCTAGATATTATTAACTAGGTACTAAACTATCAATTCTAGATTACATAGTATAAGGATTTATCACTCATCACCCTTATAATCTATTAAGTTCTTCGCATTCACTACTTTTCTCACTTACACTTTCCAACATGTATTTCATAATATAATGCACTAAGGACATGGCACGACATTAGCTGAGTCTCGGGGGCCAATCATGGATCTTGTTGAGTATGATGATTGTGTGACATTACGTACATGCTCTGCAAAATATCGACTTCTTTGCGAAAGTCCCCGCTACGGCTACTTTTACGATTATCAATCTGTAAGATCCCCCGGCCCATTTCCTCACTGACTGACGGCTAGTAGCCTTTATCAGTAGAATTATTTCGATCCATAACTGCTACTTAAGCTTCCTCACACCTTAAAATTAAATTAGACATTGTACATCATGCCTTCCGCAAGGTACGAATCGTCTCTGGATAACCCTGCCCCGTTGGGGAAGCCGCTAAGCTTTGAATTCTCTGGAAGAATAGCGAAGAATAGATTTTTGAAAGCCGCTTCAACAGAACATCTTGCGTCCTGGGATACTGAGGATGTCGAGTCTCGTGGCATTCCTACGAAGAATTTAATCAATGTTTATAGGGTAAGCATAAAATATTCGTTCGTCATCATGTACTCACTTATTTTTCTTAACAGAGATGGGGTGAGGGCGGTTTTGGCCAGGTTATTACTGGCAACATCATGATAGACTGTGATAACCTCGAAGAGCGAGGCAATATGATCATTCCTCGCCAATCGACTTTCTATGATAAAAGGTTCCAAGCCTTCCAAGAATTAGGAGCCCAAGGGAAGGCCCATGGTAGTTTGATGGTTGGTCAAATTAGCCATCCTGGAAGACTTGCTTACAGTCGCCTTCAAAAAACCCCAATCTCAGCATCTAATGTTCTAGTTCAAGGGAGCTTGGAAATTTTCAAAACAAAAGAAATTGCCGACGCAATATTCACGTATGCACAACCCCACGCCGCATCACAAGAAGAGATTGATGATATTATTGAGGGGTTTGCTCATGCTGCAGAGTTTCTTGAGAAGGCGGGATGGGATGGTATTCAACTACAAGGTGCACATGGCTTCTTACTATCTCAATTTTTCTCTTCGGTTACCAATCTTCGTACGGACAAGTACGGTGGCTCGATTCAAAACCGCATTCGTTTGATAGTGGAAATCGCAGATGAATGCCGCAGACGTGTATCCCCGTCCTTTATTATCGGTATCAAAATCAACTCAGTGGATTTTCAGAACGGGTTCTCGGTCGAGGAAGTCCGTGTACTGTGTGAGACACTTGAAGCAGCACAGTTTGATTATGTGGAGTTGTCTGGAGGCAGCGTCGAAACCGGCTATGCCGAAGTCTCCGGGAATAAGCGTGATTCCACTATCCAGCGTGAATCGTTTTTCCTCGTTTTTGCAGAGGAAATTGTCAAGCCTCTTACGAGAACAAAAGCATATGTCACTGGCGGGTTCAAAACTGTTGGAGGAATGATCGATGCACTGCGAACAGTCGACGGAATTGGCATAGTAAGGGCGGCTTGTCAAGAACCTCGCCTTCCCAACAGTATCTTGAACGGTAACATTACGGGAACTATCAAAAGATTGCTCGATGATCATCACTGGGGGATCACGACGGTTGCGGCGGGGTCGCAGATAAAACAGATCGGGAAGGACGAAGAACCGTTTGATCAGTCAGTCCCAGCCAATAGCGACAGCTTTCTCCGTGATTTTGAAGTGTTTATGGGGACTTTTGGGAAAGAGATGGACCAAAATAAATATGGCTTTCTGGATTTGTCACAGCCAGCTAAGCCGTATGGTGTTCTCGTATAAATGGAGTTGATTGAGTAAATGAATGAGATAAATCATGGCCAGAAGTTTTTGAATTGACAAGCAAACGTGTCCAATTTCCAAGCCAACGCCTCTGATGAATATGATTTGAATTTGCCTAGGTAGCTCCAATCCTACTTTAACGTTAGTCTTTATTGATTTTGGCATTCCGACCTTCATAAATCAGGATACCAATACTAACATCATAGATCTCAAATTGTAGTGAATCCTTATTCATAGTTATTTATTGAATATCTATTTAATACCTTATGCGTGGTGAGCCGAGATCATGCAACTGCCGTATAATTCGTACCAGCTGATGCATGTAAATCTATCCTAGGGTATTGCTACGGCGCAATAATCACACCGAAGATCTTTAGGATAAAATGGAAAAAATTTATTGTATGGTAGTCGCAAATATGCTGGGTACTGTTGTGTTACGCGAGCATCGGAGACTTTTCGGCAACATACACGCCAATGGAAGCGAGGGGAGTCGAATCAGGAAGAAATTATTAATCGAAGGAGCGCATGATTCGAGCTTAATTTCCTTTCCATTACCACCTAAGAAGCGCTCTCTCTTTTGACTTCACCTTAAACATGCCCCAACCGTCTCAACTTCTACCTACTCAATCACTTCTCCGTCTCATACGATCTTTTTTCGATCAGCATTTTGTCTTCTGTACCATTAGTGTCGACGACGGGAAATTCTGCCACTATCTACAAGTCCCAGAATCCATCGAGACAGCATTCGATTTTCCTGCGAACATGAATTCAGCGGACCCCAGCATGGAGGCCGGAGAGTCTAAACCTCACAAAGACTCTGTGGGTGCAAGAAAAAGGGATCTTGAGTCCAATCCTACAATTGACAAAGAATATCCTCAGCCATCTGAAGGCAATGGCGCCGCCGCAAATACCACAGTGCCTGATCACAAAGAGTCAGGGTCGGAAGATGTCAAGCCCTTCCGTTTCGGATGGCGTGAGTGGGTTATTTTCTGGTCTCTATGTTGCACGATGCTGCTTGGCTCGATTGATGCTACTATAACGACCGTAGCTCTTCCAACTATCTTGAGAGAGCTGAATTCCTCTTCATACGCATGGATCGTCAATGCCTACACCTTATCATGCATGGTCTTTCTCCTCTTCATCGGGCAAATGGCGGATATTTTTGAACGCAAGCCAACTATGCTCGTCAGCGTCTTCATGTTCATAGTCGGAAGTGCAGTATGTGGGGCAGCCCAGAATATGGGTATGCTGATTGGAGGAAGGGTCATCCAGGGTGTGGGAGGTGGTAGTATTCCAGTCATGTCAGAGCTGATCTGCTCAGACATGGTACCTATTGTTGAGAGACCAAAATACCTTGGGTCTCTCCTGGCTATCGCATCGCTTGGTACCGTCATTGGTCCTCCTGTTGGAGGTGCAATCGTTGCAAATATAAGCTGGAGATGGATCTTTCTCATCAACGTTCCCCCGTCCGGACTCGCTTTCCTTCTACTATTCATGGTCCTAAGAATGAAAGACAAAGTGCCCGACGGCGAGCGTCTAACTTTCAGGCAGAAGTTAGGGAAGGTCGACTGGATTGGCAACTCGCTCTTCGCTGGTAGCTCGACATCTTTCATCCTTGGTCTCACGATGGGCGGTAATACATACCCATGGGGATCCCCTAGGGTCATTACGCCTATCGTCATCGGCGTCGTGGGGTTCGTGGTATTCGCTTTTTACGAGAAGTGGTCGAAGATCGAAGCGCAGATCCTGCCTTCACGCCTAATCAATAATTACACTGCGGTTGCGATCTACATTCAAGGCGCATGTGTCGTCTTTTTCTTGGGTTGGATTATCTACTTTCTCCCACTGTACTTCCAGACGGTGCTCGCAGAGTCACAAACAAGAGCTGGTGTCGAGCTCCTTCCTCTCATCATATGCACTCTTCCCTTTGCCATGCTTGGTGGGTTTTTGATGTCAAAACTAAAAGCCGCAAAGGAGCTTCACATGGCTGGTCTTGCTATCATCACCATTGGAGTAGGATGCTTCAGTCTCTTCACCGAATCGAGCTCACTTGCTATGGTAGTGCTCCTTCAAATCGTCGTCGCTATTGGTTCCGGTCTTTTGATGTCTACCTTATTGCCAGCAGTCCAATCTCAGCTTCCAGAGGCAGATGTTGCCGCGGTTACAGCGTTGTTCAACTTCGCACGAAGCTTTGGAGGTGTATGGGCCATCACAATTCCATCTGTTATATTCAATAATCAGATCAATCGCGATATCAGCAGGGTCGCAGATAAAGCAGTGCAAGCCTTGTTGATGGATGGTGGAGCCTATAAATTAGCGAGCAAAGCGTTCATTGCGTCAATGACTGGAGTCACCAAAATCCAAGTGATCAGTTTGTATACTAGTGCCCTGAGGATTACTTGGATTGGTGCTGCGGCATTTTCTGGTGCTGCATTTTTTCTCGCAGCTTTCGAGAAACGTATTCGTCTGAAGGATAGAAACCCGCATGGGGGAGTTTAGATGGTACCTAGTGTCTTTGACGAAGGCTTTGTAAAGTTGGACAATTGATACCTTCTCACAGTCTAAAAAACTATTATTGCTCTTTAGCAAAACAACCTCTATCAAATTTTGTGATCGCTATTGTGCAATTTGTTCTCTCTGCTTGAAAAGTGCTTGAGACATACTCATATTCATTAATTTGTCGTTTAAATTCCGTTTGATAGCTGGCAAGATTGATATAAGCTTGATCCGTCTTCGAATTTAAGGTTCAGAACATTGATTTAGATTACTATTTCTTGACAATCAACTGGAGGCCATGGGAGCCGTTTCTTGATAAAGGTAAAAACCCGTCAATAGCAACCTCAACATCCTCGAATTCTGTCTTGTATAATTCCAAATACCCCTTATCCCCTTGCTCTCTATAGTCCTTAGATCCATAGACCCTGAATAAATGTGCCACGGTCAAATACATCAGAGCATAAGCTAAGTTAATACCTAGACAGCCTCGGCTCCCCTTAGTGAAGGAAACCATATATCGATCTAACCCAGGATTGCCAATCCACCTTTCAGGCTCAAATGTATTGGAGTTAGGAAAAATGGTCTCATCGTGGTGAATTTGAAGACTGCTCATTCCGATCGGCGTCCCTGGTGGAATATTCCATGTCTTGCCTCGGGCGTCATCCGTCACGGTAAGGACATCGACGGGAGATACTCGTGGTAATCTTGCACTGCTTCCGTAACTCAGCCTCAGCGCTTCTTGAATGACGCCCTTGAGATATGGTAATTTGTCAATGTCTTTCCACGAATATCTTTGTTCTGGGGATGGCAATGCCTCACGCAACTCCGTCTTCAGCTTTTGTAAAGTAGTTGGGGAGGCTAGGAGGTAGTAGATCCCCGTAGCAATGGCAAATGCCGTTCCGTGGGTGCCGGCAACCACAACAGTCATTGACTCTTGAGCTATCCTTTCTGGGCATTTTTCTTCTTCTGGAAGCCGGCTTTCGAGGAGATCTTCGAAGATGGTAGGTGATTTATCTTTCTTTAAGGTCTTCTCCGCGTAATTCACAGTGCGAACTTGATTTGCAATTGACTGGTTGGGAAAGGTTTGTCAATATATCGAATGGAGAAGGGCAGGGAACAGTCTTGTTTTACACACCTTCTGCTCTTCCAAGAAGTTACGAAATTGAGGCATGAGCTTCGTCAACCAGGAATGGGGCATTCGGAACATTATTTCTTCAAGATATCGGGGAATGGCTCCAAACTGTTTAGTGCGGTGGCCACCCACAATATTCTGTAGAATATCATCATGCTCCCCGAGCTGTTGAAAAGACGGCATGTTTAGTCTATCATAAGAGTGACCTAGACAATAAGTCATGATGATGTCTGAAACCTGTTAGTTATGTGGTAACAAATATATATGCGGGAAGTATCGTGGTCCTCACCATTTGTCAACGAAGCAAGAACTTTCCACACAAGAATAATATTACCAGTCTCGGCAAATTCGTCCATACGCTCCATAAACCGGGTGAGTTTTTCATCATAGATCCAATGCTGAGCAAGTATCCGTGTTGTTGAAAAAGTAGAATTGAGAGCACTTCGCCTCATACGATGCTGCTCATGGCTCATGCTTCCTGCAACAGATTCTCGGACCCACTTCTGTCCTGGAACTGGCTTCCATTTGTCACGCCGCTTGCCAGCTCCTGCATATAGAGTGCTATAAAATTGGGGATCTGAGACAGACAACTCGTGAGGGTTGATACGCACAACAGGCCCGTATTTCGCGTGTAACTCTCTCATTTGGAAGGGAAATTTCCCCCCCAGAATTATATCATAATAGAACTCGTACCTTGCGGAAGCATCAGCTATGCTCAAGGGGTAAGCCAATTTGGTGCCAATTACCAAGAGGTGAGAGCAGCTACTTTGGGACCAGGAAATTCTGAGAGTGGACTGAAAAAGAGGCGATAGATTGCAATCGACGTGTAAAAAGCAACAACGAGTAAGCACACGGCAGGCAAATTGACTTTAACGAGAGAACCCAGGGACACGAGATTTAACGACGCCATTATCTTAGACGTTTTGAAGAATTAATTATCATCTCTAAAATCCAATCCTCTCCATTGAAATTCTTTTCCAGTGGAACAAAGCGTCACAGTAATCATGGTTGATGGAATCCTCGGGTGCCGAGCGGAGACATTTATATGATCTCGGTTATCGACCGGCAACCTTTTGCAACCGGCAGCAAGTCGGTAAGATTACTTAGCTTTGGGAAGCCAGAACAACAAGTTTCATTTTGAAAGTCGTAGTCCCGAGGATCACAAGTCCCGGCTCTCAAGCCGCAATGAACCTGTGGTAGCCACCTAAATCATTGATCATTTCTTTAGTGCAGCTTGAAATGGGGACTTAGTCATCCGAAATATAGTTGATATATTGATTTAATATCTATTTGTACTCACCTATAAGGATCTTTAGATCTTTATATTTTCACATCCCTAGGCCTAAGATTGGTTGTCTTCTTTTCAAAAATAACTTCCCAAACAGAGATGGCACCACCATTACGCCAAATATCATATTGTCGGGTCTTCCGTCTTCACCCAATTTGACATCATAGTTGCTCAACACATAAGCTAGAATCAGTTTAATCAATGCACTAGCAAAGTATCGCCCAGGACATGCGTGATTACCAAACCCCCAGTTGATATTGTCTACACTCGTTCCTACAAATTGAAACCTTCCCGCATTCTCTGGAGAAGACTTTCTAAGATCTGAAAACCTGAAGCCCTGAAATTCTTCAGGATCTGAATAGATTTCTGGCGAGTGATTCATGGTGTAATTAGAAATACCAATAGACACCCCTCTAGGAATGGTGCTACCGTCCGATAATGTAATTACGGAAGTAGTCCGCCTTGTCATCATAGCTGCTTGGCACTTAACAAATCATAATTAGAACATAGGAGCGATACTTACTCAAGCCATGAGAATTCAATCGTTGACATTCTTTAATGAAGCTATCCATCTTGTCCAATCCAATCAAACACGCGTGACTCCACTTCCCATGTTTTTGAATTACTGCGTTAAGCTCTGCTCTTAAAGGCTCAACATAGTCTGGCCTTGATGCCAACTCAAACAGCAGATGCGTGAGAAGGCTGGCAGGAATAGGCACCGAGGCTGCTGAGGATAGCAAGTAGTCTTTGGCAATTACCGTCGAGCTTGGAAGATTGCGATAGCGAGCTAGAAGCCAACCCATCAGCCTCCCAGTGGCGCCGGAATGATTTTCTTTTTCAACGTTCTTGATTCCATCGCGAGAATCTAAGTGTTTTTGGATCAATGGCCGAGTCTTTTGGGAAACAAGTGCCTGATGCTTCTTAAGACTTTGAACATTGGAAAGGAATGGGGCCACAAAGGAACGTAGCAAGGCCGGATATGGTCTTAGACTCTGCGCTACTATATTGCCTTCGGTCGTGTACATGATTGTAGAATTGATCCAGTCTTCCTCACGGCTGAGTGGAAGTCCAACGAAAGTGCGACCATTGACCATAGTTACCACCCGGGCAATCTTCTCGGAGACTGTGAATGAAGTCCAGTCGGCACATTGTCCAAAGTTTGACGCAAGACCGTATTTTGTTTCATCAATCAAGATGTCATCAAATATGTCTGATAAGCCGCGGGTTAAGTCATGCTTAATAACTGCCACCATCTCGTCATCGTCTTGCCCAAGTAATGTATAACGACCAAGGAACCGAATATAGAGCTCCTTATTTAAGGATAATTGTTCTTCTGGAAGAGTTTTGATTTCATTGATTGCCCATCGAGGAAGAATGACCAACGGGTCTTGGAGAGGTAGGATCCATGGCGTGTTCGGATACTGGGAAAATGCTTTAGAAAATGTTTTCGCTTGGGACAAATTGGTTCTACTTTTTTTGCACCTTCAATTAACGCTTTACGACAATCGGTGTCTTTTGGATCTCCAACAATTGGAAGATGGAGCTTCGGCTTGTTGTGCTGTATGTAATAAGCAATTCCTAGTAGGGCGCATCCGAGGGCGAAGATAAAAACGCGCATGGGAGAAAGGTTTTTTAGAAAGATCGAGGCAAACATCATGTCACTTAGAAGGATATCGTGGTGGAAGTGACTTTGCTGATCATCTTGATTTAGGACGCACTGCATTTAATACGGTTTAGGTAGAGTGAGGTCGGAAGCCGAGAAGCACGTCGGCTTCTCCCCCCTTTTCAAGACTAAACGGGAGTAAGAAGCTCATTTACATGCATTAATACTATTTAACTACTTGTCTTTTCAAGGAGTACTTAACCGAGTATTGTATTACGATCATTTTAGACTGATTGTATTTTACTAGGCCAATTCCTCCGTTCAATACTCAATGAACAATTATTTCTTGAGACTGTGATCTAGCGCTCATGACATAAGGGAGTAACCCCAAATCCTTTAATATCCTAATTCGGTATGCATTTCAGTAGAGTTTGCGGGTGCGTGATCCAAGAATTTAAATCTCTTTGCCAAGCTTCTTCTTCATTATGCAACTCCAAACGATAAGTCGTCAAAAGTTCCACCAAAAGGACGCGAATGATGGCATCCGCAATATATTTTCCCATGCACTGCCTCGGACCAAATCCGAAGCGCCAAAAATGATATCTGAGGTTGGAAGCACTCAGCTCTAGCCAGCGGCCTGGTCGATAGCTTTCCGCATCTGAGCCCCAGAATTCATGATGAATGTTGAGAGAATAGGAGTCTACAACGAAATTCGTACCAGCAGGAATACGAAATCCGTCCACAATTCGATCTGTGGGTGCTGCCTGTGGCACCGAAAATGCTGCCAATGGTTTCAGACGTGATGACTCCATAATGCAAAAGGCAAGCAGAGTGGATGATTTCCCGATATACGAGTCAAAATCATGGATGTTTCTGTTAATTTCATCTCGTAGTTCCTCTTGAACAGATTGGTTCGCTGCCAGGAAAACCAGATTCCACGAAAGCGCCCCAGTTGTCACATCGAGGTTGGCATACAATGACTCGTCTAACGTCTGATAAAGCTGCTCAAAGCTAATCTTAGAGGCGTAGACAGCTTCAAACATTGGAATTATTGGAACGTCCATTCCTTTGAGTCTTGCGTGCTCGTGTGCGCATTCATTGAAGGAAGACCATCGTTGCTTGAATGTGGCTAGCGTAGAATTTGCTCTTGTTGGAAGATATCTAGACAAACGAAACCTCGAAAGCCCACCCCTTATCACGTGTAAGAAGAGCTCTTCACGAATGGGGGCCAATTCTTTAAGCTTATCCACCATCTCCGGGGTAAGCTTTCCATAGATGATTTCAGCGACGATCCAAAACGGTAGCATCTTCATGTCCAAAGCCGGATCTAATAAGCCGACACTCATATTCTTCCCAGCTTTCAGGTCTTTCAGATATTGTTTGACTTGATGTTGAACATTTAGCAGGTACGTATCGGTAACTTTGTGTTGAAATGGAACTTCTATAACTTTGCGAAGCTCTCGCCAATCGTTACCACTTACCAAACCGACGCATTGGCCGAGGATGCGACTCATCAAATAGCCAGAATTATTGTTAAGAGCCTTTGCATGCTTATCTGAGTCTTTGAAAACGGCTTTCAGGTGCTCAGAGCGCGTAAGGACACTGCATCTATCAGCCCAATCCAAATGGAAGAACACCGGCATGGACACTCACATTTCCGAGCTCATCCCAGACCAAATACGGTAGATACCTCCATACTCTTTTTCCCATGCTCGGCTATTTTCAATCCCTTCTAAGAACTTTCCAACGTCGCCTTGGCCATTGGGCCATTGATAAGAACAACTGGGCAGCGGCTCCTTGGAATCTTCTTTCCGAATTGGATGCCTCAATAGAAGATATTTCTAAGAAATCAGCTCATGACCATACTTAAGAACTAAGTAACTTCACATTAATAGCCACCGATAAAATTTGGATGAAAAACTTTTCCGTGTCTTGTTTGTAAAATATCACCCATACGCGGAGCCCGAGAAGTATAAAAATGAGTATAATGCTGATAGGATAATCAAGTATTTGATTCAATAATTGAATTGCACTCATGGTTGAAAATTCACCTTCACATCCAAGAGAAGTTAGATTTGATATAATTTGGAGGCCGGAATCCAACGTCCGAGGCTCGGGATATTTGTAGGGGATAATAAATTTCTGCGAAATAACTTGTAGGAGGCAATAAGAGCAGCGAGATATAAGCTGTCATTGAGAAGTTTCAAGACTTCTCGGAGCCCGAGATCGTTTCAGCGACTTCATCCGCGCTGGAATTCGGCAAGTTGATGTGACCTGCAGTACTAGACCAAAGCGTTGGACTATGACCGAAATGAAAAATCACGAGTCCGTCACCAAACTAGAAGAATCAAACAAATTTGTTTTCGTTATATGATGAAGGGCTCAAGTCTTCTACTTAGAGGAATACAAACAGCTTTGAAAATGTTTGGAATGGGAATAATTTTTCATTTAATGTGGCTCTTTGTCGGCGCAGGTTTCGCAGGAAGGGCACTCCAATTCCCTGCACCGCTGCATGCGAAACCACTTATTGGTGAGTTCAAACAGGGAGCTTCTTGATGTCTTTTTAATTCAGAATAGCAATCTAACGATTTTCTAGATGGCCACAACGACTTCCCAATTTGGATCCGAGCATTCTACCATAATCACATATATGAAAAGAACTTCTCGGATTCTGTCTCACTCTATGGCCAAGTTGACTTTCCGAGGCTTAGACAAGGTGGACTAACAGGGCAGTTCTGGAGCGTTTATGTTGAATGGTATGGGCCATCTCATTTTTTCTTTAATTTTGTCTAATTTTCACCAAGCCCGTCAGGAGAAGCAGGATTTGAGGATGCAGCATATTATGAGATCATACATGACACATTACAACAAATTGACTTGGTTTATCGCCTCATCGAAGCATTCCCCCGCGACCTGAGACATAGTACCTCGGTAGAAGACGCAAGAAAAAGCGAGGGAAAAGGGGTCGCGAGTTTCTTAGGAATCGAAGGCCTACATCAGATTGGCAATAGTGCTAGTGTTTTACGAATGTACCATCGACTCGGAGTAAGCTATGCATCTCTAACCCATACATGCCACAACAAATACGCCGACAGCGAGGAACCGAAACTTCCACTTCATCACGGATTGTCTACTGCTGGTTATGATATTATCGTCGAACTGAACCGCATTGGAATGATGATTGACTTGTCCCATACCAGCTGGAATACCCAACGTGATGTTCTTGCATATTCCAAAGCGCCTGTTATCTACTCTCACTCATCCGCATATAGGCTTTGTCCGCATTCCAGGAATGTGCCTGACGATATTTTATATATGCTCAAAGAAAACACCGGAGTTGTGCTAGTAACTTTTTATCCGGAGTTCACAAACTGCAAGAACAAAACCACGGCCTCCTTGAGTGACGTTGCTGACCATATCGAGTACATTGGAAGGCTAATAGGGTTTGAACATGTGGGGATTGGATCCGATTTCGATGGAATGCCGTATGGTCCTACAGGCTTAGAAGACGTCAGCAAGTATCCAGATTTACTTCGTGAACTTTCTCGCAGAGGGATAAGCTTTGAGAACGTGGCTTTGGTAATGGGAGAAAGTTTACTAAGGGTATTAAAGGAGGTCGCGGCTGTCGCAAAGACCATGTTACTTGTGAAACCATTGGAGGACAATGTGAAATCATTTTTCTAACTTAGCTATAACTATAAAACAACCCAAAAAATTTGAATCATGAGGGGTAGAATTATTTCATTTATCCACTCAAGTACCCTGTAAAGGCGAATGGATTTTTTTTATCCGTATGTACTAGCTAGCAATATCTGATGAGATCAGTCTAATTGCTCAAATAAGAACGAATCCTTCGTTTGCTTATTCCACATTTGACTATATCGCCCATTCAAGGAGAGTAAGGAAGAATGAGAACCCTGTTCTACGATACGCCCTTGATGGAGGACAATTATTTCATCTGCATTAACAATTGTAGATAATCTATGGCTGGTGATGGGATCAGATTAGCTTCGAAAATCTGACTTACGAGACGAGACTTACGCAATCGTTATCGTGGTCCTTCCTTCACTGACTTTTGCTAGTGAGTTTTGAATAAATTTTTCTGTCTCAGAGTCAAGAGAAGCTGTTGCCTCATCCATAAGAATAATTCTTGGTGATTTAAGTATTGCTCTTGCGATTGCGATCTCAAACCTCTTAGTCGTACCTCTAAAAGCTTCGAGAACGTCACTCACCCGCTGTTTTTCTCCACCTGACAATCTCAGACCTCGCTCGCCAACCTTGGTGTCGTACGCATCAGGGAAGGCAAGAATTTTTTCATGAACACTAGCCGCAGTACAAGCCTCGTAAACTTCCTGTTCTGTTGCATCAGGCTTTGAATACAAAAGATTATACATCAACGAGTCGTTGAACAGCATGGTCTCTTGGGGAACAACTCCGAAATGGCTGCGAAGACTCTGGATCGTGAAGTCTTTAACATCATGCCCATCGATAGAAATTTTGCCACTATCCACGTTGTAAAATCTGAAAAGTAATCTCAGAAGCGTTGATTTGCCACTGCCACTTTCCCCTACAATTGCGACGGAGGACCCCGGTTTAACTTCAAATGTGATGTCTTGGAGAGCGGCTTTGCGAGGATCGTATGAGAAATTGACGTTGCGAAATGCTACACTTCCCTCGCAGCTCAACATCTCAATCGCTCCGGGTTGATCAACAACAGTAGGCTTTTCGTTGAACTAAAAGGCTTAGACAATTCGATATGCATAATTTAGAGGGAGCTTACAAGTTTTAACATTCTCTCCGCGTCAATCAAATTGTTTTGGATCTGTGTGTAGAAACTACCAAAGAAGCTCAAAGGTGCTTGGAGCTGGGTCAGGTAGGCCAGAAGGATGACGAACATCTCAACCTTTTCGATATCAATCGAAACGTGATAAGCTGATAGCAAGCTGACTAGGAAGACTCCGAATGTAAAAATAAGATTTTGAGTAGCGTTGAGAAGATTCAGTGATACTAAAACAGCATACTCAGAGGCTTGGAAGCCCGTGATGCGGCTGGTAAATCTGGATCGCTCAGCCCCAACAGCATCATTGTAATGGACAATCTCATAAGCGATTATAGCATCGGTTCTGTCAAAAGTCAGAATCCGGGCGGCCCGACTGGAATTGCCGGCGTACTTAACTGCGTCCATCTCTCTATCTTTATTGACCATATCTCGTCTCGCCCTACCCCTATACTTGGCCATATAGATAGTAACGAATAGATATGTCCAGCCCATAGCTATGATTATCAATGAGTAAAATGGATCAAGCGTGACCAATAAATACGCAGCCGCAATTCCAATGTCGGCGACCATTGGGAATAGTTGAAATATGAGCGAGTCCAAAAACGTGTTTATGGAGCTGCCCTTACTGAGCGCACTCATCACTTCACCGAGCCGTTTTCCTAAGTGAAATTCTAGAGAGAGAGACAAAACATGCCCAAAAGCGGACTCTGTTAACTGCCGATATGTAGTTTGGCCAATAGGTATCCAAAGTAAAGCCCGAATAGACGCAATAACGCCTTGCTGGCCTTGAAGGGCACGAAACACAGTATAGATCAGAATCTGTTTAATGGGAATCGTTCCTGAGCCCAGAGATCCCACCACTTTGCCAAGCTGCAGCGGCACCAGAATATTGATGACACGCTGGGCAGTCAATAGCAGAAAGCAAAAGAATGCCCTGATTTGTAGTTTATTTGATTTCACAGGCCTATTGATCAGCTCGGTTTTACTTTTCTAAGGTCTTGCCCAGGGATTTACCTACCAAACATATGGGAAAAGTTTTCCAAATCCGACTAAATAGTCTAACCACCCTGTTGATTGCGCGTCCCCAGCACCAGTTTTCGCTTTCATAGATGGTTCCCAAGTGCCATAGCTGGCACTTTGTTCTACATCGACCAAACCAGGAAAAGCCGGATTGATCCAATTCCTGGGACGGGCAAAGAATAGAACAGAAATCGCTGAGAGAGTTCCGATCCGAAGATAGCATATAGCAAGTACCGCATAATTCAAAACGTCATTCTCTTTGGCGTGAGATGCAGTCAATGTTCCCAATATCGCAAACGTTGTTTCAAATATAATTGATACCAGCCAGGTATACAGATTGGATTCTGATGGGCGATAAGGGAGATCAGGGTCAGGGAGGATAGATGCAATATAAAAAAGGAGAATCGCGATCTGCGAAGCCTGCATTGAGAATTTTAGAAAAATTCCCATCAATAAATCAGGTAGTTAAGAGTTCTTTCTTACTAGATAAGGCTGTGTTCCCCACCAATTGACTTTTGACTTCAGAATAACGACATATGCTGTTATTGATGAAGTTGCAATCTGTAAGGTGTTAGTTTACTGTTTATCTTTTTTTTTCTTTCAACCTTGGAGATCTTTACGCCATACAAGAAGAGTACACTTTAGCAGTAGCAACCAAAGAATAGATGAAGCATAGCGAACTCCGCTGTCCCGTCTTGATTTCACTTTACCTAGGGAAGACTGGATTTTGATGGCAATGCTAGAAATTAAATATGTAACTCCAAGACAAACAGGATACGCCAAATACAGGGCATTAGTTGTTATTGGTGAAGTTTCTGTCATTTTGATGGTATCTGGAAGCAGAATTGCAACACAAAGTTCACCGAGATCCGGAAATATTGACGTGTCTGTTAGAATTTGCTGACTAATCACCAATCTTGGTAGTTAAAAGGTGTTCTTGGAATTTTTTTAATTTTTCAATCATTAATTAATATAACCTACTTATTTCGATATCTTCAACAATATTTGATCAGTTGTTAGTTCCATTGCTGATAACCTTGACACTATCAAAGTCAGCTTTTCGGGAAGTCGGGTTCCAGGCTCGGGACCCGAAAAAGCGGTGGTCTACGCAAGTTTACTACTCAAAGTTTAATTCATAACACAGCCTCCACTTACTACACTTACTACAATACTCACTGTTCTTTAATAGGATCCAAGTTAACTCGACTCACTAGTCATGGCACTCATCGAGACCAGTGATATCGGGGCAGAGAGCGACACCATGTCGAAGCGAGGATTTCTGAATGTGAAAGCGATCTTGCCCAAGATTAGTGCTCAAGTTGCGGAAAGAACAAAAACTCATGACCTTAAGATAGATCTTTCAACTTCTGAGAATTGCTTGCTTCGACCGGAGCTCATGGCTATCTATCAAAAAGCAATTAACGAAAATCTTGAAACAAAGGTACACCCATAGCCCATTGCATATAATAAAAGCTGATTATGAAAGCATCTATCTTATCCAAAAGGGTTCTCAGGTGAACCGTTGTTACTTTCAACACTCGCAGAATTTTTTAACGAATATTTCCACCCATTTATTTCTGTAAAGCCCTCTCATATCGTGACGGCTCCAGGCGCAGCATCGTGTCTTGATACTCTACTTTTCAATATCTGTGATCCGGGGGATGCCGTCTTGGTTCCAGGTCCATATTGGAGTATATATTCCCTCCTGTCACGTCAACGAATTACTGATTCCAACAAACAGATGGTTTCGACTTTCAATTCAAGGTTCGCTCGTCAGTGGAACCGATTGTGGTAAATGTGGATAGTTTCCCAGAAACTTTTACCTCAAACTTAGTACCTGCTCTCTCACGCGCCCTGGCTCATTCAGGTCGTCGTGTCCGGGCTCTGATAATGACCAACCCTCACAACCCCTTTGGTCAAAATTACCCCAAAGATGTTTTAGAGGAGTGCATAATATTTTGTCACGAGAACAAGATTCATTATATATCAGATGAAGTGTACGCCCTGTCGTGTTTTCCTAGTCGGAAGGCGAAAAGTGCAACGTCATTTGTCTCCGCTTTATCTATAGATATTGATGCGCTTGGTTGTGACTCGAGCTTTATACACACCATTTGGAGCACCAGCAAAGATTTTGGTTCTAGTGGCATACGAATGGTAGATCTTTCTATAAGTTCTGTTATAGCGACTAATATTTGCTAGGGCTGCATAATAACACAAAGCAACAATCTTCTAGCCATAGGAACAGCTCTTGGTGCAAATACCCAAACTTCATCTCTCAGCGCAATTGCAACCATTGGGATTCTTAGTTCGCCAGATCTTGCAAGACTTCTGGATCTCAATGCTGCACGATTAGCCACCGCGTATGCAACTGTGACCGATTTCTTGACTCGGCGCGGAATCGAATTCATTCCTGTAACTGCTGGTTTATTCATCTTTGCACGCATCGATCGAAACGCAAAATCATGGGAAGATGAGGCGATGATTATAGCAAAAATTCGCGATGCTGGTGTCTTGGTGAGTCCCGGAAAAGCTTACCACGGTGTTGAACATGAAAAAGGTTGGGCGAGAATCACATTTGCGGTTGAGCCAGAAGAACTCAACCATGCTTTAAAAATTCTGCAGAAAGTTTTGTGACTGTGTCGGGAAGAAAATTGCAGAACCAAAGAATGCAGATTATCTTTGAGCCGGGGCGTTTCCGATGACTTTTTTTTTCCGCCCCGAAGACCGACGACGTAGGAGTAAAATACATAAAAGATTTTGCATTGAATGAAAACACTCTCCAAAAACAAACCATCTTTCAGATCTAGAACTTTATTTTTTGCAAGTCCTTGCTGTCAAAATAGCTACGCTTCCATCATGCCGTATTTCTCCAGTCCATGCACAGAACCGGAAGCGAAAATACCCAACTTCGAACTTAGTGAAGCAACCGGAAGCATATATCCTCATATCGCCCTACTGCTTTTACAAGTTATTGCGTTTAATTTCCCAAATTTCCGTGGTCACCGAATTGTCTTTGGTCTTGGAATTGTTGGACTTGCTATCACATCTCAGTTGAACCGCTTCACGAACGATCTAACAACTGCAAATTTCTTCGCCCTTGCTTGGCCCCATTACTTATCTACATTAGAGAAGCTTCTATTTTCGGGGCCACAGGGACCAGAGGGAGATTTATGGCGGCTCGATAAACCTTTGCGGGAAGCATTGAAATTTCGACCATTCGGTTTTCAGAAACTGAAGTGGGCTTTGCTACTCCTACTAAATCTTCGTGGTATCGATTGGTCTTTCCAGATACCGGAATCGAATATCCCAAAACTTGGGTGGCGATATCGATCTCACTATCGGTTTCTGCTTGCACAAATACTTGAACTCATTGGGACGATTTTAATGGCCGATTTAGTTGCCCAAACTACCGTTAGAATCGTCTTCACACCCCCTACCGGAAATATTGGCGCTATTAACAGCAAGTGCATTACACTCCGGGACCCGGATCTATTGTGGAGCTTTCTTAAGACATTAGTTTATGGCTGCGGGCCTTATTACTTTATCAACATGCAGTATATTCTTTGTTCTATAGTCGCAGTGGGTCTGGGCCTCAGTAGCCCCAAGGTTCGCTTTAACACCCATGTTTTGCAATGGGACAGTAGCTAACTAAAACTACCTCAGGATTGGCCACCACTCTTTGGTAAAATCGCCGAGGTTACGACGGTGAGAAAATTCTGGGGTCTGTTCTGGCAGCAAATGATGCGGAGAGTATGAATTGCACCGACGAATTAAAACCAATGGCACTGACTCTACCTAGTTCTTCACTACTTACAGCCAAGTATTTGTGAAATTCCTGGGAATTCGAAAAGGGACGAGCCTGTCCGCATATACGCAACTCTACGTGGTCTTTTTTATTTCTGGTATCTTCCATACTGCTTCTATCTTGTTAATGCCATACCCCACGAATATCACTTTTTACCAGAGAACGATGGGAATTATGTCCTATTTCATGTGGCAAGCTATTGCCATTACTATCGAAGATTTGATGCAATGGTGGTGGAAAACTACTTTCGGATCACCAAAGACGAATAACATCTTCATCAATACTCTCGGGTATATCTGGGTGGTATGTTCTTTTTGGGTTTCTTTACCATGGGCTGGCGATGTAATGATTAAGATTAGGATGGGAGAAACATCTCCGTTTCCATTCACTTTTTTCAAACCACTGGTTAACTATATCCCACTGAGATAGAAAATTTGACATCTATAGAGGCTCAAAAATTGAACAAATGGATATTAGAATTAAATTAGAAGATATGTGATATCAGTCAAACAGCTTCTATATCTTTATGATTTGAGACATCATAGGCTAAAAATCAAAAGGCTAGCAGCCTTTAGAATGCCGCTTTGGGAGAGCATTTTGTTCAAATTTTGTCCTGGGAGAATAGATTGCGCAATAAGACATGCATAAATAGAAGCAAATATTTCGGTTTCCGCAAAGGTAACGTGAAATTCTGGTCGCTCTAAAATCCCCGAAGTGCTGAAGGAATTTCTATATAGAAAGCTGTCCATTATGACTCACTGTATGTAAAAATCGTTGTCAAAAAATCGTCATTCATTTTCAGTCATATCTATAAATATCTTGCCCAGGCAATAAAGATGGATTGCGAGACATCTATGATGTTCCTCGAACCATGGGAAGGAAGAAACCACAATCCTTACTATCGAACTAGCCCAGATCCAGGCTTTGATGTGAAGAACTTCGAATGGCTCAACTACGACGTCAAGGTGAAAGATGCTAGGCCTACTATGGAAGAATTCACCCTTGACGAACACGGTTTTGCTTTCCGAGCAGATCCTGCCGGTGGAAGCGATGACGTGTTGCGTATCCTACGAGAAAACAATGATGAGAAGGTAAAGAAAACATACTACCCACACGTGGAGCGTCTGATAAGAGAAATCACGGGTGCCTCAGAGGTGATTGTATTCAATCACACGGTCAGGAGAAGGGACCCAGCATTGGGATTATTTGAAGGATTCAAGGGGCGCCAGCAGCCTGCAAGCACTGTAAGTCAATAATAAAATGTTTGAAACGATGGAGAAAGTCACTAAATGTAATCCCACAGGTGCATTGTGATCAGTATATTCCGCTCTTAGTAAGAGAAACCATAATTTTTACTAAAAAGCTGCAGGACACCGAAGGGTGCAGTTCGCCGTGTCGAGCAATATCTTAATGATAAGGCCCACGAGAAGCTTAAAGGTCGCTGCCAAATAGTGAAGTGAGTACACCGACCTAGCCCGTTCTGAACAATGAATTTGATAGTTACGGAAGCATTTGGCGGCCGATTGTGGGCCCGGTAAAAGACTGGCCTCTAGCTATGATGGATGGTACCTCAATCGCTACATCGAATATTCATCCTACGGACCTATGGAAGCATCAATTTGATTTGTTAGGGCAGACGACAAATATAAGCTACGCTGATAGTCAGAAATGGTACTATCTAAAAAATCACAATGTTGATGAAGTCACTTTCATCAAAATTTGGGATAACGGCGAAGAAGTCCCAGCAAAACGTCTGTCGTCCACTAGTTGTCTTGACAGTCTTGGAATTCAATGTTAACGCTCTCTAGTCTGTCCACATTGCGCTTTTGAGGACCCAACAACTCCCAAAAATGCCCCTCTTCGTGAGAGCATAGAAGCCCGTTGTCTGGTATTCTATTGAGCTCCTTTCCAGGCCCTTTTTTTTTTGGCGGGCAGACGACAATAACGGTTGGTAGCTTTGTAGCAGAATTAAATTTTCAACTTCGAAATGCATTGAAGTAAAAGGGTTCTTTACCAGTTAAATTCTTACATAATGAAATGTGGTTTAGCAGCTTTGTATTTGACTAAGCCTGACGAATTACTATACGAGACATTCTTTAGACTTCGGTTTGAGACGCCCGTCACAACCTTCATAATAAATAGATATAGTAGCAGAATTTCAATACAAATCCCTATGAAACTTTTCCTTCCAGTATTTCGCGTTTGCATTTGTATTCACCTGGTCTTTCGGTCTTTGACATAAATACAAGCGTTCGTGTCTGGAAACACTGCTCCGCCAGGTAAAATTAAGTTTTTCGGTCGTCCTTCTCCATCTTTGAGTTTGATATCGTACCTCCGGATGAGGTGGGCCAAGAGTACCTTAATCTCATTGCTTGCAAAATACCTCCCAGGACACGCATTAGGGCCATGGCCAAAGCTTGTGGCATCTGGACCTGTAGTAACCAGTTGATGTCGACTCTCATTTCCTGGCTCCCCACGCATTCGGGCAAACCGGAATCCGTCAAATTTTTGCGAGTTCTCATGTTTGTCACTGTGATTTGTGGCTGCAGCTGAAATCGCAAACATCGTACCAGCTGGAATTGTAGGCCAGTCTCCCAATTTGACACTCTTAGAAGACAAGCGTAACATGTGGACTGATGCAGAATTAGTTCCTTGTAATCGAAGAGGTTGATACGACACGCACATGTAGTGGCGGGGTTATATCTCTGACACTCTTTAATGAAGCTATCCATCTTCCACAATTTTGCTACTGACAGCTTATCCAGATGCCCATCCGGGCAGTTTTCGTCAAGCTCTTCTCGAAGACTAGCAAGGTATTCAGGTCTCGCGGCAAGGTCCATCAGAACATGTTCCACTAGGTTCTCTGTGGAATGAATTGCAGCAAATGAAGCGGTGAGCTGAGCCCCAGTGATTTCAGAAGCAGTCGCTTCACGTCCTCGATAGTAAGAAAGCATCCATTCGATCAATGTATTCGCATTTTTCTCCGATACGCCTTCCGCTTGAGCCTTTCTGGCTTGTTTAGCGCTGTAGACTATTGGGTCTAGCATTTTAATGAAAACGAGTTGGTGTGTTCGCACGGAATTGAACCAGTAAATTGGTGCGACTAGCCAGTGTAACGCCGCTGGCCAAGATCGGACAGCCATTGAGAACTTCTCGAGGGTCTCTGCATATCGCGTCGTTGCTTCAAGCCATACCTTATCTCGACTAAGCGGAAGCCCAACAAAAATTCGGAAAGTCGTCAAGGCGATAATCATATGAAATGTGGAGGACAATTTCACCTCACTCCAGTCTTTGCGGTCTCCGATGTTTTGATCCACGGCAAATTGAGTTTCATCTTCCAGAGTCCTCAACTGTCTGTCTATGTCCCGAATCATTCCTGTCTTGATGGCAGTTTCTAGTTCGTGCGAGTATTGTCCAATATAACTATATCTACCTTGCCAATATGAGTAGAGAAAATCTCGGAATGACGCCTTGCTAAGTGGGACATCCTTCAGTTCCGAAATTGAGGAGACGGGAAGTATTACGACACTGAGCGAACCATCTGCCAAAGTAAATGGCTCAGATGGGTACTATACCTCGTAAACTGAAGTTATTTGTAGTGAATGGGAAGACGAACAATTTTTGAGCCACGCTGTAAGGCAGAAAACACATCTTTGTCGCCAAGACGTTCCTCCACTTTGACAACAGGGAAAGGGAGAGTTAGTGACCCTCTCAATTTACTGTGCAACCAGAAACTGCAGCTTGTCCCAAAAAGTAATGCGGCAACCCAAAATGGGCTCTTTTCTGGCCAGGCCAATAACGAGGCAATTGATAAAGCCATTAGAAAGATTGTTCACATGAATAGATGAAGGTCTAAGATACGAGCTCTGCTCTTTAGCATGTGGTTGAGAGGACTGTTTTCGTTTGGGGCTTTTGGGTGTCGGTGAATTTTAAATCCTCGCGGCTTGAACCGGCTACCGATGTGAGATTCTGGTATGAGATTCGTCAAACACCTAATATTTTGGTGAATATATCACGTTTCAGACTCGTGATTTTCTTGAAACCTACTACAAAATTGTCCGAAATGTCTTTGTTTTATTCAGTAACTCCAATTTTAATATATTATATTGTCCAACACAAGAAGAAAGAATTCGGCTTGAAAGATTTAGATGTTAAGCTTAATGATTCGGTTACCGGGTCAGGGCACAGGGCTGCGGAGTGGAAAGACTGGCGCGTATAAAGCCCGCCTTATTCATGGGAAGTGCGAATATTGAAGAGAGGCCGAGTATAGAATTGCTCTGCACCATCGTTATCAAGAACCTGACACACCCATCGGCCTTCTAGCCGTAATGATGGAAGAGACTCTTACTTACTTGAATGGCTACCTCCAGGCTGTACTTCAGAGATTGAATGGCGATGAAGTTCGTGACCAGCTTCAAGCTGCCCTACACAACCATGAAGAAGGCGTTCTTCCCAGTCCCAAGATGACCGAGATAACAATGAAAACAATTGATCTGCTTCATAATATCGAACAAATTCTTGAGCCAGACCATTTGGTTCTTGCAGATCATTTTCTTGGTAAATTTCCAAAAGCCTTTCCCCGTGATCTCGCTAAGTCTTCGCAGGATATGTTCATGCCAAATGCCTTTGCGGAGTGGTAGAGTTGAAAGTCGCCGATAATCTCAGAGACAATGGCCCGATGACTCTTCCGTCTCTAGCAACTGCCTGTGATGCCCGCCCAGATCGCTTGCATCAAGTCCTCCGGGTACTTTATAGCAACGGAATCTTCTCGTACGATGAAAAGACCAACACGTATAGCAATAATCATACCTCATGCTTACTTTTGACTGATCATTGGACACAATGGCATAATTGGGTTGAATTATACGGAAATCAGTTCTATGATATGGCCCGTGGAATTCCAGCATCGCTTCAGAAAGACGCAGTCAGGTGGCCAGCACAAATCAATTTCGATACGGATGATAATATGTTCACATACTTCGAAAAGCAGGGCTGGGTACCCCAATTGCACAAGACACTTGGTTCTGGTGCTACTGCGCAAGCTCCAGGAATACTAGCTGACTACCCATGGTCGGAAGTTGCCAATGAGACAGTCATTGATATTGGTGGAGGTGGAGGTGCTCTCATTGCTTTGCTTCTTAGAGAGCACAAAGAGATGAAAGGAGGAGTATTTGATTTACCCACCGTCATCAATCACATTATGCCTTTTTTTCAAACTCCCGAAGGTCAATACTTTGACTTGGCTGATCGAGTTCCTGAGGAAAATTTGATAGGAGGCGATTTTTTAGTTGCAGTACCACCATCCAAAGTGTACACCATGAAATGGTGTTTGCATGACTGGAAAGATGATACTGCGGCCACTATTCTCCACAATATCAGAAAATCGATTATTCCGGGAGAGAACAGCAGGCTTATTGTTCTTGAGTCTATTCTTAAATACAGTCGAAGTTCGAGGCTATCTAGGTATGCAGATATGAACATGATGATCACCGCCAACGGGATGGAAAGAACGATGGATGAGTGGGGATCACTGGCCGACGATGCGGGGTGGGAGATTGTCAGGGTATATCCCCTGAGAAATGCGTGGCCATGTGCTATTGATATGAGGCCTAAGCTAGTCTCAAATCTGAGAGTCAATGGAGTGGATTTTTAGTTAGATTATAGGGACCATCTCTAGCTATTGAAGCCAGTTGCGCTTCTGAAAAGAAATTATTTATAAAAGCTAGTTCAACAATATAGAATCACGATATTTAGATTCCGTACCAATGTAAGTGTATTTTGTTTGATATTAGTGTCCAAAAGTCGGAGCTCGCTGAAGAACACTTTCAACAGCCGGGCGCGCTAGCATACGTTTGCTCCATTCCTCGATATGAGGCCAGTCTTTTATATCCACACCCAAAAAGCCAAACATCCATGGCATTGCAAAAGGGAAGTAAGATAGATCTGCAAGAGTGGGGCGATCTTTCAGCGCAATATATTGCTGACCCGGCAGAGAGAGTCTTTTCTCTAAGATATTCCATTGCTTGAGTGTGTTAGAATGTAATCTAAGCGAATGGAAGTTAGTGAGGGCTCTTCACAAATCTATATTACATTCTCACTTCTCAATTGTCTTTGGCAGCTGCACTGAATTCTTCCGTGTTGGGTAACCTCGCAGAAAATATAACCAGTATTTGGCGGTCGCTCTGTTTCCTAATCAGCCAAGCCATATAGGCAGGAAATAAAGTAAAATTTTATTTATTTACCCGATACCCGCAGTTTGATAGGCAGTCCATGAAAGAACCGAGCCTTTTTCGCAGGCTGTTCGGCCACTCCACGTACCATCATTGTCGAATCTATGGGCGAGATACTGCAAACATGCAGTTCCCTCAAAGACAATCACCTCTTCTTTAGTTTCGGGATCTTCATCCCTAAGAGAAGGTACCATACGTTCCGGGTGGATCTTGTAGAACCATTGACATGTAGTGTCAATGACCGATATCAAGTGGGGGAACCCAAGTTCTTCCGCGAAAATTAAAGGTTTGATGTAATTTATATATGACGTCTGATCAGCTGTCCTGATATTAGAAACAAAATTAAATCATAACATAGAACTTCCATTGCCTTTGATAATGTAGAGGATCACACGCCCCTCGTACTCCGGGTCTCCAATGACGACCTCTCCGTTTCTAGCTTTTGGGGATGAGGATGAGGCCATGATATAAGAAGTGCAAGACGATGAGAAGAAAGGGGTTCCAAGGAAACAGGATCTATGCTGAGTTGAGTAAATCTCAATTTTCAAAGCCATTATATGTTTTTTGAGATTTCAATCTTTCGGCTTCCGGTGCCGGTAATTTAATCTTAAAATGCAAAATGATAAGGTTCAAATTTAAGTATGATCTAACCATTTTATAGGTCAATGTTCATTGCAAAGTTTCTCTTGAAATCAGTGAGTGCTATAAGTGAAGCAGCAAGTAGAGGAAATTAAGCCTTGAAATTTCCTAGATGTCGTGAGCGCTCGCCTGTACTTATTCTAGGCGTTGTTGGTTTCTGTTTATAGATAGCTATCTTCAAGTTGACAAGAACTTGACCGATAGTCTTGCGAAGCAGCTCTGGGGATTTTTAAAGCGGTCATGTCATAGTGAGCAATCCGTGTCCTTCTGAGGCGCATTGTCTATAATCTTCCCATATCCCAAGCGCCATCGCCAATAATCCAGACTCTGGAAGCTAATTAAGCGGCCAATGTTATATGGTCGTCGGCTTCCGACCCATGTCGAACTCCAAAGGAAGTCATTGTATTAACAATGGATTAGTTGTATTAGGACGAATACTTCGCACTATACACTTTTAGTTTTACTTTTATACTTAAGACACGAAACACACGAGAGTCAGTCAAGCTCGTAAAAGCCATTTCACCTGCACCTTAAATCACTTCTCATGTCCTCGCATAATTCAATGCTCACCCGGGTCCTCATTAGCGGTGGCGGTGTGGCAGGCCTGAGCCTTGCTCACGGCCTCCAAAAAGCAGGTATACCTGTTCACGTCTTCGAGCGCGACCCGACCATAGAACGAAGCGCTCGACCTTATGCTATGCGCGTAACGCAGGACGTCAAAGAAAGCTTAAAGAGCATACTATCACCAGAAATGTACAATCAGTTGGTCCAGAGTAGCGCAGAAGTTGGCAGGGACAGCCTACATCAGGACGGCGGGGCTACAGTGCTTCCAGCAGTTGATCGAACTGTACTTCGGAAATTGCTCCTAAGTACTTTGGAGGGAAATGTATCTTTTGAGAAGGAACTTGTTCACTACACGATGACCAATGATGGTGTGACTGTTCATTTCAAGGATGGTTCTTGCGAGAGAGGGACGATCTTGGTTGGAGCTGATGGCACACAATCTCCTGTCAGGTCGCAATATCTACCTGACCTTCAGCTACTAGACACTGAAGGCCGATTGATTTGGGGCAAGTCGCCCATGAGTGATGAACTCAGGCAACAGCTGGTTTCTGATCTGAAAAACGGTGTTCCCGACCACATTTCCAATGAATCAACGACCCTTATCGTTTTACCAATAGTCTTTGACAAGACAAATCCTCTTGCCCCAGAAGACTATGTATCTTGGATACTGTGCACAAATAAGAGCAACACAATATTGTCGGATTATGAGTTTAGCTCTATGCCTCAGAACGAAGCCGCTAGACTCTCTATTGAGCTAACTGGGGCTCTCGATTTGTCCAATAACTCTGCGAGATTGAAAGCTGCGATACTAGAGATCCAAGACCCACGCCATACAACAACATATGTCCTGGCCAGCGCACTGCTAGAGTGGTACCTAGAGCCCTGGGAAGCTTCAAGAGTGACATTGGTAGGCGACGCAATCCATCCATTAGGCATGGGAGCAGGTGGCGGTGCTGCGCTGAAAGATGTAAAGACCTTACTTAGATTGTTCATGGAACAGGGAGTAAACAAAGATAGCATAAGAAAATATGAAAATAGCATGAGAGAACGTGTGAAGCCATTACTTAGAATGGCCGCCGCGAGAGGCCACATGCTCTTTAACCAGCCGCAGATCGTATGAATTGGGCGTTGAACCTGGGCTGGATGTTCTACCATATAAGATCTCAAAAAAGTCCAGATAATTTTTACATCTTTTCTGTTTCTCATTTCCAAGAAATATTGAAATTTTTTAACTTTCAGGATAATCCTAATCTTACCACCTCATTCGTATTAAAGTACTTTACTGAAGCGACCTGACTGTTAATATCGCGAATACAAAGTTGAAATATAAATAAAATGATGCAGACCTGCAGGCTAATTCAGAATATAACGGGGCTCCACATGGTTTTTGCCCTAAAGGGCAAAAACGAATACTGGAATCGACAGGAGAGCAACTCATGATTGATTCATGATGTTGACTTCCCTCGAAGCCGGAGCTATGCAGTACCGTGACGTTAATATCATTAATGGCCTCCTCGGAAGCCGGCTTCGCGTTCTTTAATAGCGTTTGTCAGATTTCAAGATTGAATGACATTAATGTGCACATTGATATCGGATTGTCTAATACACTCTGATAAACTTACTAGAGTGCCAGGAAAAAGGGGGGAAGGTAAAATGTGAAAACATCTATAAAGTAAAAAAAAACAAAAGAAAA
>Ga0182030_10002176_pt1 | contig 41433 bp, 43 predicted proteins | sample 812S3MmetaG_FD_121299 | JGI IMG/M metagenome (GOLD analysis project Ga0182030, IMG submission 121299) | Permafrost microbial communities from Stordalen Mire, Sweden - 812S3M metaG (Illumina Assembly) | ecosystem: Environmental > Terrestrial > Soil > Wetlands > Permafrost | place: Sweden...
GGACTGCGGCGATGGGCCGGGAATTGCCGAAACGGCGCATCTGCGCCACGTCGAGCGGCGTGGCGATGATGGATTTTGCGGTCCTGTCGCCGACGCGTCAGGAGACGATCGCCTCCGGGTTCCGCTTCGCCCTGACCGGGATCAGCAGATAGCGGACGCCGTTCGCTTCCGCCGGCGGGAATCGGCCAGCCCGAACATTGACCTGGATCGAAGGCAGCAGCAGCCGAGGCGCGGAGAGGGTGGCGTCGCGCTGCGTGCGCATCGCGACGAATTCGGCTTCCGTCACGTCGTCTTTGACGTGCACGTTTCCGGCGCGCTCGGCGCCCACGGTCGTCTCCCAGGCGTAGTCGTCGCGGCCGGGCGCCTTATAATCATGACACATGAACAGGCGCGTCGAGTCCGGGAGCGACAGCAGGCGACGAATCGAACGGTAGAGCATCGCGGGATCGCCACCGGGGAAATCGGCGCGCGCCGTGCCGTAATCCGCCATGAAGATCGTGTCGCCGACAAAGACCGCGTCGCCAATCTTGTAGGCGACGCAGGCCGGCGTGTGGCCTGGCAGATGCATGACTTCGACGTCGAGCGCGCCAATCCGAAAATGCTCGCCGTCCGCGAACAGCCTGTCGAAGTCGCCGCCGTCGGTCTTCAGATCCTGCATGGCGAACAGCGGCCGAAAGATCCGTTGAACGTCGCGGATATGCTCGCCAATTGCGATCTTCGCGCCCGTCTTGGCTTTGACGTACGGCGCCCCCGAAAGATGATCCGCATGGGCGTGAGTCTCGAGCGACCAGTCGATGGTCCAACCTTCCAAACGCGCCGCTTCGAGAATCCGCTCCACCGAACGAATGTCGACCTCGCCCGCGGCGTGCTCGTAGTCGAGAACGGGATCAATGACGGCGGCGCGCTTCGTTTCGGGGTCCGCGACGAGATAGCTGACCGTGTTGGTCGGTTCGTCGAAAAAGGCGCGGATCACGGGAGCGGGCATGGGGGAATTCCTCGACAGCCTCTTGTCCAGCATTATATTAGGTGTATCTAATATATTTCAAGACGGCCGGAGGATGGGTTTGTGACGTGGGGGCAGATGGTCCTGGGCTTCGGTTCAGGCGGGTTGATCGGATTGCTGCTCGGCCTGATCGGCGGCGGCGGATCGATCCTCGCCGTGCCGCTGCTGCTCTATGTCGTCGGCGTTCCCCAGGCCCACGTCGCGATCGGCACGAGTGCGGTGGCGGTCGCCGCCAACGCGGTCATGGGCGTCGTCAATCACGCGCGCGCCGGCACAGTGAAGTGGCGTTGCGCCGTCGTCTTCGCCGTCGCCGGCGGGATTGGCGCGCTCGCCGGCTCGAGCCTCGGCAAGAGGATCGACGGCCAGCGCCTGATCGTCCTCTTCGCGCTGCTGATGCTGGTCATCGCTGCGGTGATGCTGCTCCGCCGCCACGAGCGCGGCGTACCCGACGTGCGCCTGTCGCGCGAGAACGCGCCCGCGCTGATCGGCCTCGGCCTCGCCTCCGGCGCCGTATCGGGCTTCTTTGGCATCGGCGGCGGCTTCCTGATCGTGCCGGCGCTGATCTTCGCCACGCAGATGCCGATCCTCAACGCCGTCGGCACGTCCTTGTTCGCGATCTCGGTGTTCGGCCTGGCGACCGCGCTGAATTATGCGCGCAGCGGTCTCGTCGACTGGCGCCTCGCGGGCATATTGATCGCGGGGGGCTTGGCCGGAAGCATGGTCGGCGCGCGCGCGGCGAGGCGCCTCGCGGCGCATAAGGGCGCGATGAACATTGTCTTCGCGACGATGATCGTCCTCGTCGCGCTGGCGATGCTGGCGCACGAACTCAGCCGCTGAGCGGTGCGGGCGCCGCCTTACTGCGCCTTGCCGCGATTCTGCCGGTTGTCGATCAGGTCCTTGACCACCGCCGGATCGGCGAGCGTCGAGGTGTCGCCGAGCGCGCCGTATTCGTTCTCGGCGATCTTGCGCAGAATGCGACGCATGATCTTGCCCGAGCGGGTCTTGGGCAGGCCGGGCGAGAACTGGATGAGGTCGGGCGAAGCGATCGGGCCGATCTCCTTGCGCACCCAGCCGACCAACTCCTTGCGCAGAGCCTCGCTCGGCTCGACGCCCGACATCAGCGTCACATAGGCGTAGATGCCCTGGCCCTTGATGTCGTGCGGATAGCCGACGACCGCCGCTTCCGACACCATGGGATGGGCGACCAGCGCGCTCTCCACTTCCGCCGTGCCCATCCGGTGGCCGGCGACGTTGATGACGTCGTCGACGCGGCCGGTGATCCAGTAATAGCCGTCGGCGTCGCGGCGGCAGCCGTCGCCGGTGAAGTACTTGCCGGGATAGGCGGCGAAATAGGTCTTCACGAAGCGGCCGTGGTCGCCGTAGACGGTGCGCGCCTGGCCGGGCCAGGAGTCGGCGATGACGAGATTGCCCTCGCAGGCGCCTTCGAGCACCGTGCCGTCCGGCCCGACGATCTCCGGAAGAACGCCGAAAAACGGCCGCGTCGCCGAGCCGGGCTTCTGCGCGACCGCGCCGGGCAGCGGCGTGATCAGGATGCCGCCGGTCTCGGTCTGCCACCAGGTATCGACGATCGGGCAACGGCCGTCGCCGACGACGCGGTGATACCATTCCCAGGCCTCGGGATTGATCGGCTCGCCGACCGAGCCGAGCAATTTCAGCGAAGCGCGGCTCGTCTTCTGCACCGGCGCTTCGCCGGCGCCCATCAGCGAGCGGATCGCGGTCGGCGCGGTGTAGAAGGTGTTGACCTTGTACTTGTCGATAATCTCCCAGAACCGGCTGACGCTCGGATAGTTCGGCACGCCTTCGAACATCAGCGTCGTCGCGCCGTTGGCGAGCGGGCCGTAGACGATGTAGCTGTGGCCAGTGACCCAGCCGACGTCGGCCGTGCACCAGTAGATGTCGCCGTCGTGGTAGTCGAAGACGTATTGGTGCGTCATCGCCGCATAGACGAGATAGCCGCCGGTGGTGTGCAGGACGCCCTTCGGCGCGCCGGTCGAACCCGAGGTGTAGAGGATGAACAGCGGGTCTTCCGCGTTCACCTTCTCGACTGGGCAATGCGCGGAGACGCGCTCGAGCGCCTCGTGCATCCACACGTCGCGGCCCGGCGTCCAGGCGATCTCGCCGCCGGTGCGCTTGACCACCAGCACGTGCTTGACGCCCGGCGCCTTCTTCAGAGCCTCGTCGACATTGGCCTTGAGCGGCACCTTGCGGCCCCCGCGCAGGCCCTCGTCGGCGGTGACGACGATTTCCGACTTGGCGTCCTCGATGCGGCCGGCGATCGCGTCGGGCGAGAAGCCGCCGAACACCACCGAGTGGATCGCGCCGAGCCGCGCGCAGGCGAGCATCGCGTAGGCCGCCTCGGGGATCATCGGCATGTAGATGGTCACCCGATCGCCTTTGCGCACGCCGTGCCAATAGAGCACATTGGCGAACTTGTTCACCTGCTCGTGCAGTTCGGCGTAGGTGATCAGCTTCGACTCGCCCGGCGCGTCGCCTTCCCAGATGATCGCGGTCTGGTTGGCGCGCTTGGGCAGGTGGCGATCGACGCAATTGTAGGCAGCGTTGGTCTCGCCGTCCTCGTACCAACGGATCGCGACGTGATGGGAGTCCCACGAGATGTCGCGGACTTTCGTGTAGGGCTTGAACCAGTCGATGCGCTTGCCCTCTTCGCCCCAGAACCCTTCCGGGTCCTTGATCGAGCGCCGGTACATCTCCTGATAGCGGGCCTCGTCGACCCAGGCGCGCTTGGCCCAGTCGGCGGATACGCCGTACACCTTCTCGGACATCGTCTTCTCCCTGGCGCGCCCGCGAGCGCGCGTATGATCGGGCAATATGCCCCACCGCGGCGGCGCGCTTCAAGCCGGACCGGTCATGGCCTTTGGTCTTACGCCTTCGGCCGCAAAGGTTTTGCGCGCGCGAGCGCGAGCACGGCGCGCCATTCGTCGGCGGTCACCGGCTGGACCGACAGCCGCGAATTGACCACCAGGATCATCGTGGCGAGCCGCTTGTCGGCCTTGATCTCGTCGAGCGTCACCGGCCTTTCGAGCGCGCGGACCGCCTTGAAGTCGACCATGCCGAAGCGGCCGCTCGCGTCGGTCGGGTCCGGATAATAAGGCTTGGTCACGGCGACGACGCCGACGATCGCCTTGCCCTCGTTCGAATGGTAGAAGAACGCCTCTTCGCCGACCTTCATCGCCATCAGATTGAGCTTGGCGGCGTGGTTACGCACGCCATTCCAGCTCGTGCCCCTCTCGCCCGCGGCGACCTGATCGGCGAAAGACCAGGTCGAAGGTTCGCTCTTCACCAGCCAGTGGGCCATCTCACCTCGCCAGCGAGACGCCGAGCGCCTGGCGCCAGGGCGTAACTTCGACCGAGGCGAACAACCCCGCCTCTGCATAAGGGTCGGCGGCGAGCATGGCGCGCGTTTCCGCTTCGTCGAGCGTTTCGAAGACGAGCAGCGAGCCGATCGGCGTCTGCCCGGTCGAGTCGAGCAGCGCGCCGGCGGCCCTCACCTTCGCGCCGAGCGAAGCGAGATAGACGAGATGCGCCGGGCGACGCGCCATGCGCTTGACCAGGCTGTCGGGCTTGTCGATGCAAGTGGCGATGTAGATCATTCGTTTCTCTCGGCGTTTCGGCGAAACGCTAGGCGATCGCGCGCCTGCGGTCAAAGCGCGTCATCCCTCTTCCTCGCCCTTGAGCGGACGCGCGAGCAGTGCGCCGACGGCGTCGGCGGCGCCGATGCGGCCCTCGATCAGCGCTTCGACCGCGGCCGAGATCGGCATCTCGATCGCGCGCTCGCGCGCCATCTGCATCAGCGCCGCAGCGGTCAGCGCGCCCTCGACCAGCTTGCCGGCGCCGGCTTCGGCGACGCTCGCCCCGCGGCCCAGCGCCTGGCCGAACGAGAAGTTGCGCGACTGCGCGGTCGAACAGGTCAGCACCAGGTCGCCGAGGCCGGAAAGGCCCATCAGCGTCGTCTGCCGCGCGCCGAAGGCGGCCGCGAAGCGTCCAAGCTCGGCGAATCCGCGGGCGATCAGCGCCGCGACCGCGCTTGCGCCGAGGCCGAGCCCGGCGGCGACGCCGCAGCCGATGGCGAGCACGTTCTTCGCCGCGCCGCCGATCTCGACGCCGCGCGGGTCGGTCGAATGGTAGAGCCGCAGGTTCGGCCCGCTCAGCGCCGCCGCCAGCGCGCGCGCCAGCGTTCCGTCCACGCTCGCCAGCGTCACGGCGGTCGGCAGCCCGGCGGCGACGTCGGCGGCGAAGCTCGGTCCGGAGAGCACCGCCGCCGGCCAGCCCGGCGCCGCTTCGGCGACGACCTCGGTCATGAACCGATGCGAGCCGCGCTCGATGCCCTTGGCGCAGACGATCAGCGGCCGCGGCGACGAAAGCTCCGCCAATCGCTTGGCGGCGGCGCGCGTCGCCTGGGCTGGAACCACCAGCAGCACCGCGTCGGCGGCGGCGAGCGCGCCGGCGTCGGCGGCGACGCTCACCGCGGGGGCGAGCGCCACACCCGGCAGTCGCGGGCTCGTCCGCGACCGAGCGAGTTCGGCGAGCGCGTCGGCGTCGTGATCCCAGGCGACGACCGCGCGGCCGGCCGCAGCTGCCGCATTCGCGAGCGCGAGGCCCCAGGCCCCCGCCCCCGCGACGCCGATCGTCGCAAACTTGCCCACCTGCCCCTCCGCGTTTCGCGTCGCGCCCGTTGAAACCATCCTCGTCGCGTCGACGCAACCCTCTGGCGGAGGTTCTAGCCAAATCGGTCGGTTGGCCCTAACTAGGTTGCGACGCGGCGGCGCCGGCCGGACCGGCCAAGCATAGAGATTCGGCGCAGGGATTCGGCGATGCAGGTTGACATCACGACGATCGTCTTCGCGCTGGTGGCGGTTTTCGTCGCCTGGAAGCTGCGCTCGGTGCTGGGAACCCGCGGTCCGGAGCCGCGGCCGCCACTGGATCGCCGCGTGGGCGGCGGGTTCGCGCCGCCGCCGCGAGGCGAGGTCATCGACCTCAAACCCGGTCCCGCGGTCGCGCCGACCGAACCGCCGCCGGCGCCGGTCGACCGTTGGAAAGGTTTCGCCCCGCCCGTCGCTGCAGGCTTCGAAGCGATCGCCGCCGTGGATCCGTCCTTCGCTCCCGACAGTTTCGTCAGCGGCGCGCGCACCGCCTATGAAATGATCGTCGGCGCCTTCGCCGCCGGCGACCTGCCGACGCTGCGGCGGCTGCTCGCCCCCGACGTGCTCGCCAACTTCGAAAAGGCGATTCGCGCCCGAACCGCCGCCGAGCAGACGATGACGACGACTTTGGTGTCGATCGACTCGGCCGACATCGTCGAAGCGCGGCTGGCCGGCTCGATCGCCTCGATCGCCGTGCGTTTCTCCGCCAAGCTGGTCTCCGTCACCCGCGACAAGGCGGGCGCCGCCGTCGAAGGCTCGCCGAACGACATCGTCAACCATCTCGATGTTTGGACGTTCACGCGCGACGCAGCCTCGCGTGATCCCAATTGGCTGTTGGCCGCGACGCAGACCGCCGGCTAGGCGAGCCATGGCGGCGAAGGCGAGAGCGCGGGTGAGCCCGCCAATGACGCCCAAGCCGCTTCCGCTGGCGTTCGAAGCGCTCGACGGCTTCGTCGACGACGACGCGCTCGCCGCCTTCGTCGCCTTTCGTGATTGGGCGCGCTTCGCCTGCGCCGGCGCGGCGCCGCTGCGCGCGGCCCGGCCGCCGTCGCCGAGGCTGATGGCGGTCGCCCGTGCGGCGCTTGCGGCGGCGAACGCCGACGCCGGCGCGGCGCGACATTTCTTCCTCGATCATTTCCGCCCCTGGCGGATCGTCTCCGCAGCGCCGGACGGGCTTGGCCTTCTCACCGGCTATTACGAACCGCTGATCGACGCCTCGCCGACGCCGACGCCCGAGTTCCGCGCGCCGGCGCTCGCCCGGCCGCGCGATCTCGTCAGCTTCGCCCCGGGCGAAGGGCCGCAGGGCTTCGATCCCGCGCTCGCCGGCGTGCGACGCCGCGCCGACGGGACGCTCGTCCCCTACCCCGACCGCGCGACGATCGAAGCGCAGGGCGGCGAGCCGGTCGCCTGGCTCGCCGACGCGGTCGAACTCTTCTTCGCCCAGGTGCAGGGCTCGGCGCGGCTGCGGTTCGCCGACGGGCGCGAGGCGCGCCTGGTCTACGACGGCCGTAACGGCCGACCCTATACGTCGATTGGCCGACTGCTGATCGAAGAAGGCGAGATCGCTGAAAGCGAAATGTCGTTGGCGCGACTGAAGGGCTGGCTGCGCGCCAACGGGCTCGCGCCGGGCGAAAAGGGCCGCGCGATCCTGCAGCGCAACGCCTCGTACGTCTTCTTCCGCCGCGTCGACGACGTCGACCCCGCGCTGGGGCCGATCGGCGGCGCCGGAATCGCCTTGACGCCGTTGCGCTCGATCGCGGTCGACCGCACGCTGTGGTCCTACGGTCTGCCATTCTGGATCGACGCCGCGCTGCCGTGGCGCAGCGACGCCGCGAGTCCGTTCCGCCGGCTGACGATCGCCCACGACACCGGTTCCGCGATCGTCGGCCCGGCGCGCGCCGACATCTTCTTCGGCGGCGGCGACGCGGCGGGCGGGCGCGCCGGCGCCGTCCGCCATCGCGGCGCGTTCGTCGTGCTGGCGCCGCGGGGGGACGAGCCGTGAAGGAAATGGCGGAGAGGCCAGCGCCGACGCGGCTGCGACGGCTCAGCCAGGAAGAGATCGCCCTGTGGATCGAGGTGGCCAAGAGCGTCGCGCGGCGACGCGGCGCGACCTTGCCGACGCTCGCCGCCCCACGCCCGGCGGTTGCGCCCGCAACCGGCGCCGCGGCCGAACCGACGCCGCCCGCCGCTGCGCCGGCGCAACGAAAAACGCCGGGTCCGCCGCCGCTCGCGCCGATCGAGCGACGGCTGAGGCGCGACCTCGCGCGCGGCCGCGCGGTCGTCGACGGCGTTCTCGACCTGCACGGCCTCAATCAGGCCGAAGCGCATCACGCGCTGGGCGGGTTTCTCATCCAGGCGCAGTTGCAGGGCTTCCGTCTGGTGATCGTCGTGACGGGCAAGGGCGGCCGCGGGCGCGTCGACGACGCCGACTGGCTCCACGAGCCCGGCGTGCTACGCCGTCTCGTCCCGCATTGGCTGCGCGAGCCCGACCTGCGCCCGGTCGTGCTCGGCTTCGAGGAGGCCGGCCCAGGCCACGGCGGCGCCGGCGCGCTCTACGTACGGCTGAGACGGCGCGACAGGCGATAACGGCGGCGCGGCAAGCCGGCCCGACCCGCGAACGCCCGCGCCCTTCCCGTATGATCCAGCCGAAGAAATCCCCTGGAACCAGGCTTCCAGCCTGTCGACCCGCGCGCATCTCGCCGGACCGAGGTTTGACCTCGCCACGGCGAGGCGCCAGAAGGCGCGCAGCGGCAAGGGGAGCCTGCGCATCATGGTTGAAAGCGTCGACGTTCTCGGTCTGGGCAATTCGCTGGTCGACATCATCGCCGAGACCGACGACGCCTATCTGCAGGCGCAGGACATGGTCAAAGGCGCGATGACGCTGATCGACGAGGAGCGCGCAGAGGCGCTCTACGCCGCGCGCGTCGCCCCACGCGTCGTCTCCGGCGGTTCGGCCGCCAACACAATCGTCGGCGTCGCCTCGTTCGGCGTCGTCGGCGCCTATATTGGCAAGGTCAAGGCCGACGATCTCGGCCGCGCCTTCATCGCCGACTTGCGCGCGACCGGCGTCGCCTTCGACACCGCTCCCGCCGCCGGCGGCCCCGCGACCGGACGATGCTTCGTCTATGTCACGCCGGACGGCGAGCGCACGATGAACACGTTCCTCGGCGCGAGCTCGCATCTCGCGCCCTCCGACGTCGACGAGGCGCTGGTGAAGGCGGCGCGCATCGTCTATCTCGAAGGATACATGTGGGACCGGCCAGCAGCGAAGGCGGCGTTCCTGAAAGCCGGCGAGATCGCGCGCGCGGCCCATCGTCGCGTCGCGCTGACGCTGTCGGATTCGTTCTGCGTCGACCGTTTTCGCGGCGAGTTCATCGACCTCGTGCGGCGCGGCGTCGTCGATACTTTGTTCGCCAACACCGACGAAATCCTGTCGCTCTATCAGACGCCGAGTCTCGATGAGGCGCTCGACGCGGCGCGGCGCGACGGGGTGGTCGCCGCGGTGACGCGTTCGGAGAAGGGCTCGATCGTCATCGACGGCCGCAACACGCACGAAGTCCCGGCGTATCCGGTTGCGCAGCTAGTCGACACCACCGGCGCCGGCGACCTCTACGCCGCCGGCTTCCTTGCCGGGCTCGCCCGCGGCGCGGATTTAGAAGCCTGCGCGCGGCTCGGCGCGCTCGCCGCCGCCGAGATCATCCAGCATCTCGGCGCGCGGCCCGAGGTCGCGCTGTCCGCGCTCGCGCGCGACAGCGGCCTCGCGACGTAAGCCGAGCGAGCGCGCTCAGGCGCGCTCGCTGGCGAGATAGGACTTGAAATCTTCCATCGAGGCGAAGCGGAAAGCGCCGCCCGCCGTCTCGGCCTCGATCGAGCCGTCAGAGAAGATCTTGTAGTTGGCGCCGCCCGCGCTGTAGTGGCCGACCAGAGTCGGCGGCGCCCGCGACGCGGCGATCGCCTGCTCGAGTTCGGCGACGGTCGGCGGTGCGGCCGCGATGGCGCTGGTTTCGGCCTGCGCCTCCGCCGACGGCTCTTCGACCGGTTCGTCAAGGGGCGCGTGCTCGGCGAGCGGCGGCTCTTCGCCGTCCAGCGCCTCGTCCTCTTGCGCCAGCGCTTCGGAGTCTTCCTCCGCTTCGTGCGCCGACATCTCGTCGGGATGCGGCAACGCGGCGGCCAGTCCGGCTTCGTCCGGCAGTCCGTCGAGCGCCGCGGCGTAGCGCACGACATGGGTCAGCGCCTCGAGCCTGAGGATCGCGACGCCGACGGCCCACGTGATGACGCCGCCGCTGACGAGGACCACGCCGCAGGCGGCGTAGAGCAGGCCAAGCTCGGTCGGCAGCAGGTTGATGCTGGCCGCCAGGCCGGCGGCTCCCGCTGCGACGAGGATGATTCCTAAGATGAATGTGACGATCGTCATCTGCTTCCCGATTCGTCCAATCTATCAAACCTGGGGCCGAGCGCCAGATCGGCCGAGTTGCGGGGGACGGGGCGGCGCACTAACTATGATCTTGCGTGCGGACGACGGCGCTCGGTCGGCGCGCCATTTTCCGCGCAATTTGTTCAAGGAGCAACGTCGATGACCTTTTCGCTTCCCAACCTACCCTACGCCCACGACGCGCTCGCACCGTACATGTCGAAGGAAACGCTCGAATTCCATCACGACAAGCACCACCTCGCCTATGTCAACAACGGCAACAACCTTCTCAAGGGCTCCGAGTGGGAAGGCAAGTCGCTCGAGGAGATCGTTCGCGGCTCATACGGCAAGAACGCCGCTCTGTTCAACAACGCTGGTCAACATTACAACCACTCCCAGTTTTGGAAGTGGATGAAACCGAACGGCGGCGGCAAGATCCCCGGCGCGCTCGAGAAGGCGCTGATCGATTCGTTCGGCTCGGTCGACAAGGCCAAGGAAGACTTCATCCAGGCCGGCGCCACCCAGTTCGGCTCGGGCTGGGGTTGGCTTGCGGTCGTCGACGGCAAAATCGTCGCAAACAAGGCCCCCAACGGCGAGAGCCCGCTCGTCCATAACGGCAAGCCGATCCTCGGCGTCGATGTCTGGGAGCACTCCTATTACATCGACTATCGCAACCGGCGGCCCGACTACCTCAAGGCGTTCGTCGACCACCTGGTGAACTGGGAATACGTCGCCGAACTCTATCACGCCGCGGCTGGCTGACCGCGCCGGACGCGCAGCGGGCTCGTCGATCCTCGAGCCCGCCCGCTCCGCCGGCGTCTCGGGAAGATCATTCGGTGAGATTGATCTTCTTGTCCTTGCACAGTTCGACGCCCTGCGCGTCGGTCACCGCGCCGTCCTCGAACACCGCGTGCAGATCGAACAGGCACGCCTTGTCGTGCGCGAGATGCGCGACCGTCTTCTTGCCCGCGGCGAGCGGACCGGCGATTTTCTTGCTGTCGGGCGTTCCTGAAATCGCGGCGACCAGCGAAGTGAGGCCGACCTCGCGGCTGTTGATCACCTCGACGGCGATCGTCGCTTCGGCAGGCTTCTTCGGCTTGGGCTTGGGCTTCGGTTTGGCCGCCGTGGAATCCGCCGCCGGCGCGGCGCCAGCCGAATCGGCCGCCGGCAGCGGGCTGGTCTGGGCGAACCCGGCGCCTGCCGCCAGCAGCGCGCCGCCGCACAGCGCGCAGACCGCCAAGGTCAACTTCCGTTTCACGTTCATGCCGCATCCTCCGCTCGTGGCGCGAATCCGTTGCGCCCCGCAAGCGCCCGGAACAATGGCACTATCGCGCCCCGAGGAAAAGGGCGGCGACGCGCTCCGTCACGCAGCGGGCGCGGCGAAACGGCGCGCCGCGGCGTTGAGCATCGGCAGCGCGTCCTCGATCTTCTCGGCGACGAGATAACGGACTTCGAATTCCTCGCGGATAAAGCCGAGGTTTCGCATGTGGGCGAACAGCGCCAGCAGCGGCCGCCAGAAACCGTCGATATCAGCGAGAAGCACGGGCTTGCGATGGCGCTGCAACTGCGCCCAGGTGAGCTGCTCGACCAGTTCTTCGAGCGTGCCGACGCCGCCGGGCAAGGCGATGAAAGCGTCGGCGCGATCGAACATCGCCTGCTTTCGTTGATGCATCGAATCGACGACGACGCGTTCCTGCGCGCCGACCAGCGCGTGTTCGCGCTCCAGCAGAAACTTGGGGATAATCCCTGTCACGCGTCCACCCGCCGCGAGCGTGCTGCGCGCGACGCGTCCCATCAGCCCGTCGCCGCCGCCGCCGAACACGAGCCCGACGTCGGCTTCGGCGAGCGCGCGGCCGAGCGCATCCGCGGCGTCCGCGAAACGCGGATTCGCTCCGGCGCTCGAGCCGCAATAGACGCAGACGCTACGAATGGAGTTCATGAGGCGATCCGCCGCCGAGGCCGCCGCGCGAGTCAAGCCGCCGCGCGGCGGACGAAGCGGTCGCGCCTTACTTGGAGCGACGACGACGTTGCTGTCCGAGTCCCATCTGCTTGGCGAGCGCCGAACGCGCCTTAGCGTAAGCCGGCGCGACCATCGGATAATCGGGCGGCAGGCTCCACTTCTCGCGGTATTGCTCAGGCGAAAGATTGTATTGCGTCCGCAGATGGCGCTTCAACGACTTGAACTTCCGTCCGTCTTCCAGACAGATGATGTAGTCGTTGGTGATCGACTTCTTCGGCGACACCGCCGGCTTGGCCGCCTCCGGGGCCGGAGCCGCCACGCCGCTGGCGACGCGCACGATCGCCGCATGCACTTCGTTCAGAAGCGCCGGAAGTTCGCTGGCGGGCACCGAGTTGTTGGCGACATAGGCCGAAACGATCTCGGCCGCGAGTTCAACGTGATTATTCGATTCGCTCATACCGAAAGAAGCTCCCGATGCGCCGCAACAGATTCGACGACCTCTTCGTCGGAGACCATGCCGCGACTCAAGATGTTCAGAAAACGCCGACACTCGAATCGTGCGCTTACAGAACGCCGTTCTTTTATCGGCAAACAATGACCAATTCAAGACTGATTCGGCGCCCGTTGCTCAGGTTTTCGTCAAGTTGAAGTCGCGATTATTGTCGACCCGGCGGCGGCGGCGCAAGAGTTTCGTCAGCCAATAAGGGCGCGGCCGGACGGTCCGCAGTGCGCCGCCCTCCCGCGGCGTCGGTCGAGGGGATGCTTTCCCGACCGTTCGCCCCTATATCTGGGCGAATTTCCCGCAGGATCCCATGCAACAGCCGAATATCTCCAGTTTCTTCGCCGCGCGCCGGCGCGGGGACGGACAGGGCACCCTCACCGGCACGGCGCGACGACTGTGGCCTTACCTGTGGCCGGCCGACCGCGGCGATCTGAAGGCGCGCGTTGCGCTGGCCGTGGTGCTGATGATCCTCTCCAAGCTGGTGACGGTCGCCACGCCCTACGCGCTGAAATGGGCGACCGACGCGCTCGCCCCGCTGCCGAGCGGCGGCGCGCCCGCCACAGGCGCGCTCGCCGGCGCGCTGGCGTTGACGACGCTCTACGGCGTCATGCGCATCCTGATGGCGCTCACCCAGCAGGGCCGCGACGCCCTGTTCGCCGCCGTGTCGATGAACGCGGTGCGCCGCCTCGCCAACGAGGTCTTCGTCCACCTCCATCAGCTGTCGCTGCGCTTCCATCTCGAGCGCAAGACCGGTGGACTGACGCGCGTTCTCGAGCGCGGCCGCAACGCGATCGAGACCATCGTGCGCACCTCGATGCTGATCGCGGCGCCGACGGTGGTCGAATTCGCGCTGATCTCCGCAGCGTTCCTCTATTCGTTCGACTGGCGCTACGTGGCGGCGATCACCGCCACCGTCATCGTCTATTTGGTCTACACGACGATCGCCACCAACTGGCGCATCGGCATTCGCCGTTCGATGAACGAGAGCGACACCGACGCCAACACCAAGGCGATCGATAGTCTGCTCAACTTCGAGACGGTCAAGTATTTCGGCGCCGAGAAGCGCGAGGCGGCGCGTTACGACCGCGCAATGGCGCGCTACGAGCGCCTCAGCGTCAAGACCTATGTCTCGCTGGCGGTGCTCAACGCCGGCCAGGCGGTCATCTTCACCATCGGCATGGTGGCCGTGCTGGCGATGTGCGTCCACGGCGTCCGCAACCATCACAACAGCGTCGGCGATTTCGTGCTGCTCAACGCGATGATGCTGCAACTCTACCAGCCGCTGAATTTCATGGGCATGGTCTACCGCGACATCAAGCAGGCGATCGTCGACATCGAGATGATGTTCGTCATTCTCTCCGAGCGCCCCGACGTCGCCGACCGGCCGGGCGCCAAGCCGCTCGTCGTCTCCCACGGCGCGGTGCGGTTCGAGAACGTCGATTTCGCCTATGACCGCGAACGCCGCATCTTGCGCGGCGTTTCCTTCGAGGCGCCGGCGGGACGGACGGTGGCGATCGTCGGCCCTTCGGGCGCAGGCAAATCGACGATTTCGCGCCTGCTATTCCGCTTCTACGAGCCCTCGTCGGGCCGCATCACCATCGACGGCCAGGACATCGCCGAGGTGACGCAATCGAGCCTGCGCGCCGCGATCGGCATGGTGCCGCAGGACACGGTGCTGTTCAACGACACGATCCTCTACAATATCCGCTACGGCCGCGACGACGCGAGCGAGGCGGAAGTGAACGCGATCGCCGAAGATGCGCAGATCGACGCCTTCATCCGTTCGCTGCCGCTGGGTTATGGATCGATGGTCGGCGAGCGCGGCCTCAAGCTGTCGGGCGGCGAGAAGCAGCGCGTCGCCATCGCACGCACCATGCTGAAAGGGCCGCCGATCCTGCTGCTCGACGAGGCGACCTCCGCGCTCGACAGCTTCACAGAGCGCGAGATCCAGGCGGCGCTGGAGCGGGTGTCGAAGGGCCGCACCACCATCATCATCGCCCATCGGCTGTCGACCGTCGTCCACGCCGACGAGATCCTGGTGCTCGACAAGGGCGTCATCGCCGAGCGAGGCGCGCACGACGAGTTGCTGGCGTTGGGCGGCATCTACGCCGGCCTGTGGAGCCGCCAGCGCGAGGTCGACGCCGCCGAGGAAGCGTTGCGGCGCGCCGGGGCTGCTGAAAAGGACGAGACCATCGAAGAGGACGCGGCGCTCAGCGCGGACGGGGCGCTCGCTGGAGAAACGTCGCTCGAGGGCAAAGCGGACGGCAAGGCCTAGTCGCTCGTGACATTTACAGCGATTGGCGCCAGAACACCGGCCTCGCCGCGAGATTTTCCATGTCGGTCGTCGACTCCATCCGCCGCCAGCTGACGCCCGTCCACCCGCAGGGCTACCTCATCATCGCTGCGTTCGCCGCGGCGACGCTGATCTGCGGCTGGATCTGGACGCCGCTGTTCTGGATCGGCCTGATCGCGACGCTGTGGTGCGTCTATTTCTTCCGCGATCCTGCGCGGGTGACGCCACTCGGGCCAGAGCTGGTCGTCGCGCCGGCCGACGGGGTCGTTTCGTTCGCCGGCCCGGCGACGCCGCCGCCGGAACTCGGCCTCGGCGCCCAGCCGTTGCAGCGCGTATCGATCTTCATGTCGGTGTTCGATTGCCACGTGAACCGCGCGCCGGTCGAGGGGCGGGTCAGGCGCGTCGTCTATCACCCCGGACTGTTCCTCAGCGCCGATCTCGACAAGGCGAGCCAGGCCAACGAGCGCAACGGCGTGGTGATCGAGAACGCCGCCGGCCCGTTCGGCGTCGTCCAGATCGCCGGCCTGGTGGCGCGCCGCATCGTCTGCTTCACCCAAGAGGGCGCGCATCTCTCTGCCGGCGACCGATTCGGCCTGATCCGCTTCGGCTCTCGCGTCGACGTCTATCTGCCCGACGATGCGCGTGTCGTGATCGGCCTCAACGCCCGGGCGGTGGCGGGCGAGACGGTGATCGCCGAATTCGGCCGCGGCGGCCCGCCGCGCCAATTCCGCCAAAGCTGACGGGCGCCGGCCGATGAGCGACCTGCCCCCGTCGCAACCGCTGCGGACCCGCCCGCCTTTCCGCGCGGTGCCGTTGAGGCTGTTGGTGCCCAATCTGGTGACGCTGCTGGCGCTGTGCCTCGGCCTGACCGCGATCCGCTTCGCCTTCGAGGGGGCGATCGAATGGGCGGTCAGCGCCATCGCCGCCGCGGCGGTGCTCGACGGGCTCGACGGCCGTATCGCCCGCGCTCTCAAGGGCACCTCGCGCTTCGGCGCCGAGCTCGATTCGCTGGCGGATTTCGTCGATTTCGGCGTCGCGCCAGGGGTTGTGCTCTATGTCAGCGGCCTCGACGCGACCAAGAGCCTCGGCTGGCTGGCGGCGCTCGTCTTCGCCATCGCCTGCGCGCTGAGGCTGGCGCGGTTCAACGTCACGCTCGACGACCCGAACATGCCGCCCTGGCGCAAGAACTTCTTCGTCGGCATGCCGGCGCCGGCGGGCGCGATCGTCGGCATGCTGCCGATTTATCTGCGCCTGCTGCTGACCGACCCCGCGAGCCCGCCGCGCTTCGTCGGGGTGGAGATCGCCTACGTCCTCGGCGTCGCGCTGCTGATGGCGAGCCGCGTGCCGCATTTCTCCGGCAAATCGCTGGGCCGCGTGCCGCAGGCCTATGTCGCGCCGGTGCTGATCGCGCTGGCGGCGGCGCTGTTGCTGATCGTCAACTTCCCGCTGCAGTCGCTGGTCGCGCTGTCGCTCGCCTACCTCGCCACGATTCCGCTCAGCGTGCGGCGGTACCTGGCGATGCGGCGGCAGAACAGTTGAAGCCAGACCCCACAGACCGCTTTGCCGTTTCCCAGCGGCCCGATTTCATATAGGGTTCGCGTGTTTTTCGCCGGGCTGTCTCGTCGGTCGACGGGTCATTGACCGTTGCCCACGTCGGCTCGGCGCCCGTAAGAAAGGTCCAAATGTCGAAGGAAGAACTGCTCGAATTTCCCGGTTTCGTCGTCGAATTGCTGCCCAATGCGACGTTCCGCGTCAAACTCGAAAACGATCACGAGATCATCGCCCACACCGCCGGCAAGATGCGCAAGAACCGCATCCGCGTGCTTGCGGGCGACAAAGTGCTGGTCGAGATGACGCCCTATGACCTGACCAAGGGCCGCATCACCTACCGCTTCAAGTAAGGCGCCAGTCATGGCCGCCCCGCGCGCCAGGAGCGCTGCGTGACCGACCGTCCTCCCTTCGTCCTCGCTTCCGGCTCGCCGCGCCGTCTAGCGCTGCTGGCGCAGATCGGCGTCGAGCCCGATATGGTGATCCCCGCCGACATCGAGGAGACACCGCGCCGCAACGAGTCGCCGCGCGGGCTCGCGCAGAGGCTGGCGGCCGAGAAGGCGACGATCGCCGCGGCGGCGGCGCGCAAGCGGCCGGAGCTCGAGGACGCGATCACGCTGGCGGCCGACACCGTCGTCTGCGTCGGACGGCGCATCCTGCCGAAGTGCGAAATCTATGACGAAGCGGTGGACTGCCTCAGCCTGCTGTCGGGCCGCGCCCACCGGGTCTACACCGGCGTGACGCTGGTCACGGCGAGCGGCGGCCAGCGCAATCGGCTGGTCGAGACTCGCGTCCGCTTCAAGCGGCTCTCGCGCGCCGAGATGAACGCTTATCTCGCCAGCGGCGAATGGCGCGGCAAGGCGGGCGGCTACGCGATTCAGGGCTTGGCGGGCGCGTTCGTGCTGCGCATCATCGGCTCCTACTCGAGCGTGGTCGGCCTGCCAATCGCCGAGGCGGCGAACCTGCTGGCCGGCGAGGGCTATCCGGTCCATCGCCACTGGACGCCAGGCGCATGACCGCGCCGCTCGCCACCCCGCGCGCGCCGCAGGCCAAGGTCAGCCAGCGCAAGGGCTGCGCGATCTGCGGCAAGCCGCGCGACCCGCGCTACGACCCGTTCTGCTCCAAGCGCTGCGCCGACGTCGACCTGCACCACTGGCTGAGCGGCGCCTATGTCGTGCCGGGCGCCGCGACCGCGACCGACGCGCCGGAAGGCGAAGAGGACTGAAGCGCCGTCACAGCGCCGGGCGGCGCTTCTTGTCGGCGGCCAGCTGGCGGCGGTTGGCCTTGGAGAAGCTGTCGGCGGCGGTCATGTACACCAGCAACGCCAACGAAGCCCAGGCGGCGACCAGCGCCAGCGAAATGACGAAGGCGTAGCCGAAGACGACGGCGCCGAGGACCCCGGCGAGAATGCAATTGGCGAGGAAATAATATTTCGCGTCGGGGCCGCCGTAGATCGCGTCGCGCACCAACCAGCCGACGACGGGAACACGAAGAGCGACCTGACCAGCCGTTGCCATTTCGACGCCTTTGACGGGAGCCGCCCAGAAGCGGGCTCCCCCGATGTCATTGACGCAGGTCAATCCGTCAACTGCGACAAACTGTCTCAGCCACCGGGCGGGGCCGCCGCCCCCGCTTGGAGTCCCCGCACGCCGATCTTTCCTTCCGCGCAGGCGATGGCGAAGGCGTAGATGCGAGCGACGTCGTCGAGCCGTTCGAGCCGGCCGGACGCGCCGCCGTGACCCGCCTCCATCGCCGTGCGCAGCAACACCGGGCCGCCGCCGGTCATCGTTGCCCTCAGCCTGGCGACCCATTTCGCCGGCTCCCAATAGGTGACGCGCGGGTCGGTGAGGCCGGCGAGGACGAGAATCGCCGGATAGGCTTGCGGCTTGACGTTGTCGTAGGGGCTATAGCCGCGGATGGTCGCGAAGGCTTCGGCCGAACGGATCGGATCGCCCCATTCGCGCCATTCCGGCGGCGTCAGCGGCAGGCTGGCGTCGAGCATGGTGTTGAGCACGTCGACGAACGGCACGTCGGCGACGATGCCGGCGAACAACTCGGGCGCCAGATTGGCGACGGCGCCCATCAGCATGCCGCCGGCGCTGCCGCCGTGCGCGACGACACGGTTCGGCGCGCCATATCCCTGGGCGACGAGATGGCGGACAGAGGCGATGAAATCGCCGAAGGTGTTAGGCTTGTGCGCGAGCTTGCCCGCCTCGTACCAAGCCCAACCCTTGTCGGCGCCGCCTCGGACATGGGCGATCGCGTAGACGAAGCCGCGGTCGACCAGCGACAGGCGGTTGGTCGAGAAGCCCGCCTCCATCGCGTGGCCGTAGGCGCCGTAGCCGTAGATCAGCAGCGGCGCCGTACCCTCGAGCCGAAGGCCGCGGCGATAGAGCAGCGAGATCGGCACGCTTTCGCCGTCGGCCGCGCGCGCGAAGACGAGCCGCGTGACATAGGCGGAGGCGTCGAAGTCCTTCGGCGTCGCCTGCTTCTTGCGCAGGATGCGCTGACGCTCGCCGACGTCGTAATCGTAGACCTCCTGGCTGCAGGCCATCGAGGCGAAGCTGAAGCGGAAGGTCGGCGAATCGAACTCGTAGACCGTCTCGAGCGCGAGCGTATAGGTCTGCGCCTCGAAGGCGATCTCGTGAGCGCTCGCGTCGGCGAGCGCGTGGACGACGAGCCGCGGCACGTTGTCCTCGCGCGCCAGCAGGACGAGAAAATGCTCGAACAGCGTCGCGTGCTCGATCAGCCGCCCCGGCTTGTGCGGCACGAATGGGCGCCAGTTCGCCTCCTCCGGCGCCTCGCGCGGCGCGACGACGATCTGGAAGTCGGACGCGCCGCCGCCGTTCGTGCGGATGTAGAAGACGTCGCCGTGGTCCATCGCCTCGTAGCGGAAGCCCGGCCGGCGCGGAGCGATCAGCCGCGGCCGCCCGGCGGGGTCGTCGAGATCGACGACATGGGTCTCCGACGAATCGTGGCCATGGACCGAGATCATCGCCGCGCGGCCGAGCCGCGTCGGCCGGATGGCGATGAACCAGGCGGGATCGGCCTCCTCGAACACCTCGACGTCGTCGTTCTGCGCCGTCCCCAGCCGATGCAGCATCACCCGCCAGGGGCGATGGTTCTCGTCCTGCTCGACGTAGAGGAAGCCGCGCGAATCGGCGGTCCACACCGCCTCGCCGGTGGCGTTCTCGACGCAGTCGGCGAGATCGGCCTCGCCGGCGACGTCGCGGACGCGGATCGCATACATCTCCGAGCCCTTGTCGTCCGCGGCCCAGGCGAGCTTGCGGTGGTCGGGCGAATGGCGAGCGGCCGCAAGGTGGAAGAACGCCTTGTCGTCGGCGCGGGCGTCGCCGTCGACCAGCACGGTCTCCCGGCCGCCGTCGCGCGGCTTGCGGCAGACGATGCGATGCTGGCCGCCGTTGCGGAAGCGCGAATAATAGGCGTAAGGCCCGTCGGACTGCGGGACGTCGCTGTCGTCCTCCTTCAGCCGGGCGCGCATCTCCCGCGCGAGCTCGCGCTGCAGCGCGCGGGTCGGCGCCAGCGCGGCGTCGGCGTAGGCGTTCTCCGCTTCAAGCAGCGCGCGAATGTCCGCCGGCAGCGCCGCCGGGTCGCGCAGCACCTCGCGCCAATTGCCGGCGCGGATCCAGGCGTAGTCGTCGACCCAGGCGACGCCATGGGCGTGGCGCTGCTCGGGGCGTGTGGCGGCGATCGGCGGCGTCGGCGCGCCGCGCTGCGCTGTGTCGGTCATGGCGGCGGGGCTTCCGGTCGGGGCGAGGGTATTGCCACGGCCGGGGCGGGAGGGGAAGAGCGGCGCGGGGGCGCCGGGCCTGTCCGCCTGTCCGGCCGGCGCAAACGGCGACCGCTGCGCTTGACCGGTTCGCCGCGTTTTGACAAGGACTGCGCCGGGCCTGTTTCGCATGGGTCACTTGAAAGAAGGCCCATCCGAGACGGACTCGGTCTGTCGCCGCCGGGCGACCGCGGTGGCGCGGGGCATGGGGACGGCTGTAATCCCCGGAGGGCGCGGGCGCCCAGGCGCGCGCGGCGGCCGAATCAGCGCGAGGTCGTTCGATGACGGAATTTGCGAACGGCGCGTTCAAGCTGGGGCGCTCACGCGCCGCGACGATCTACGACGTCGCCCGACGGGCCGGCGTCTCGCATCAAACGGTCAGCCGACTGATCGGCGGCTTCGAGGGAATCCGCCCCGAAACCCGCGCGAAGGTCGAAAAGGCGCTCCGCGAACTCGACTACCGGCCGAACGTCGCCGCGCGCTCGCTGACGATGGGCCGATCCTGCCGGATTGGCGCGCTGACGCACGAGATCGACAAGATCGGCCCGAGCCGGATCATTCAGGGCGCCGCGGCGGCGGCGCGCCGGGCGGGTTACGTTCTCGACATCGTCACGCTCGACATGGCTGACGAGGCCGCGATCGCCGAAAGCCTCGACCTCATCCGGCAGCAGGATCTGGCGGGCGTGCTGGTGTTCGCTTCGACGGACGAGATGATCGACGCCTTCCGCAAAAGCCGATTCCGCGTGCCGGTCCATCTGTCGATCGACGGTGAGGGGCGTGAAGAGACTTCGGCGCAACCGCTCGAGCTTGCGGAACTCGAAATGCTCGTCGACCTGCTGTGGCGGGACGGTCACCGCCGGTTTGCGCACATCGCCGGACCGGCGAACTCGCCCGCGGCGCGCAACCGCGAGTTCGCCTACGAACAGGCGCTGGCCCGTCGCGGCGTCCGATCGCTCGGCGCGGTTCGAGGCGACTGGTCCTCCGAGGCGGGCTATCGCGCAGCCTCCGATTTGCCCGGGGACGCAACCGCCGTCATCGTCGCCAACGACCAGATGGCGCTCGGGGCGCTACTCGCGCTGCAGAAAGCCGGCGTGGCGGTGCCGGCAGACGTCTCGGTCACCGGCATCGACGACATCCCCGAGTCGGCGTACTTCTACCCGCCGCTCACCACCGTCCGGCTCGACCTGGTGGCGCAGGGCGCCATCGCGGTCGGCGAACTCTTCGCCTTGATCGGCGTGGAGGCGGACGCGCCAACCGTATTGCCGCGCCCTCACCTCGTCGTACGGGCGTCCAGCGGGGCTGCGCGGGGCTGATCGTCGGCGGACGGGAAGCGCTCGACGAACTCGCGCCACCGGTACGGCTCGATGGTGATGCGCTCGTCCGCCACGGCGACCTCAACGGCGGCCGCCGACTGGTTGATCAGGGTGACTCCGGAGGCGGTGCGGATCGCCTCGACCTGCTCCGGCAGCGCGGGCAGAACGGGGCGCACACCGGCGAGCGCCAGCGCGCGATCAAGCACCACGGCGATCGCGGACCGATCGAGCTGCGCGGCGACATGGATCGACGACCCGTCGCCGAAGCCGTGTTCGACGATGGCCGGCGCCCCGTCGTCGAATGCGGCCGTCACGACCGCGCCATCGAGGCGGAGCTCCTCGCGCAGGCCCCGCGCCCGGCCGATGCACTCGCCCTGCTGCAGGATTGGCGCGGCGTCCGCATCGGCGACGCCCCAAAAGTCGATCGGCGCCGCGCCGAACACGACGCCGAGCCCCCGGGCGAAGCCCCCGGGGCGGAAACGGTCGTGCTGATCGACGATGTCGGTGAACGACGTCGTCGCCAGGACCCCGCCGTTCGCGACAAAGCGCGCAATATTGGCGCTGGCGCGCTCGTCGAGCAGGTAGAGCGCGGGCGCGATCACCAGCTGATACGCGGAAAGGTCGTGCGACGGATGCGCGAAATCGAGCTGGACGTGCGCGCGATGGGTCGCTTCGTACCAGTCGCGCAAAATCCGCTCGTAGTCGAGCGCCGCCGGGTGGTCTGGCTGATTGAGCGCCCACCAGTTCTCCCAATCGATGAGGAGCGCCACCTCGGCGGGCCCAGTGGCGACGGGCGTCCGCGCCGCGCAGCGCGCTCCGTACGCGCTGATCTCTCGAAACGTCGCGGTGTCCGGTCCGGCGTGGGGGAGCATCGCCGAATGGAATTTCTCCGATCCGGCGACCGACTGGCGCCACTGGAAGAACAGGATCGCCCCTGCGCCGCGCGCGACGGCCTGCTCGCTCCAGGCGCTCATCTCGCCGGGCGACTTGCGCGCGTTGTTCGGCCGCCAGCTGACCGTGTTGGCGGCCTGCTCCATCAGGATCCACGGCCGCGCTGGCTTCAGCGAACGCATGAGGTCCCGACCGAAGGCCGCGTGTCGGGCCGCGTCCGGGTCGCGCGGGTCCGAATAGTTGTCGTTCGACACGATGTCGACCTCGCGCGCCCAGCGCCAGTAGTCGAGCGCGGGGTAGGCGTCCATGAAGTTCGTCGTGACGGGCTGCGTCGCGCCGGCGCCGCGGATGATGTCCCGCTCCATGATGAACAGTTCGAGCGTGACGTCGGAGGTGAATCGACGGAAATCGAGCAGCAGTCCGGGGTTGTGGCTGTAGGGCGTGCGCCGCGGCGGGATGATCTCGTCGAAGGACGCGTAGCGCTGCGACCAGAAGGCGGTGTTCCACAGCGCGTTGACGACGTCGAGATCGCCGTAGCGGGCGCGAAGCCACTGTCGGAATCGCCGCGCGGCTGCGTCCGAGTAGTCATACGGCACGTGGCAGGCGTACTCGTTGTTGACGTGCCAGAGCGCGACGGCCGGATGGTCCCGATACCGTTCGACGAGCTTGCGGACGAACGCCGCGGCCAGCCTGCGGTAGGACTCGGAACTCGGGCTGAAATGCTGCCGGCTCCCGGGGCGATACGGGACGCCGCTGGCGTCGACCGGCAGAATGTCCGGGTATGCAGCGCACGCCCAGTTCGGCGGCGATGCGGTCCCGGTCGCCAGGTCGACCCGGACGCTCGCCTCGTGCAGCAAGGCGAGCGCCTCGTCCAGCCAGGCGAAGTCGAACACGCCCTCCACGCGCTCGACGGCGGCCCAAGAGAACACGCCGACCGTGGCCATGTCGACGCTCGCGTCGCGCATGACCCGCGCATCCTCGCGCCAGACGGACGAGTCCCATTGCTCGGGATTATAGTCCCCGCCGAAATGGACGCGCGAGAACAGGCCGGTCTCGCTCATTTGACCGCTCCCGACATGAGGCCGGATACGTACTGCCGCTGCAGCACAAGGAAGATGACGATGCAAGGCGCAATCGACACGACCACGCCGGACTGCAGCAGCCCCCAATTGACGCTGCCGCGGGCGCCATTGATGAGGCTCGTGAGGACAACCGGAAGGGTGAACTGCGCTTGGTCGTTCAGCAGGATGAGAGCTCCGAAAAAATCGTTCCAGGCCGAGAAGAAGGCAAACAGCCCGGCGGTGAGGAGTCCCGGCGCGAGCAGCGGCAACATCGCCAACAAGCTCCTCGCCGGCCCGGCGCCATCCATTTCGGCCGCCTCCCAGATTTCATTCGGAATCGCCTCGAACGCGTTGCGCATGACAAAGATGGAGAATGGCAGCTGGAAGGTCGTGATGACGAGGATGAGGCCAAGCCGGCTGCTCGCAAGCCCGACGGATTGGAGGACAATGAATACCGGCGTCACGATCACCTGGAACGGCACCATCGCTGCGGCGAGGATGATGGTGAACAAGACGGCTGAACCGCGAAAGCGCAGCCTGCTGAGACCGTAGCCGGCGAGCAGCGAAACAACGACCGTCAGCACGACGGCGCCGAAGGCGATGATGGCGCTGTTCCCGACCGAGTGAGCTACGTTGGCGGAGCTCGTCGTGAGCGCCGAGTAGTTCGCGACGGACCATGAGTGGGGGAAATACGTCGGAGGCGTGACGGATGCTTCGGCCGGGGTCTTGAAGCTGTTCATAAGCACGGTCGCAAGCGGCGCGGCAAACAGCGTAGCCGCGATCGCGCCCATCACATAGACGACGGTCGCATCGAGCGTCCGGGCCGGTCTTTGGCGCCAGCTTCTGGCCGGAAAGCTGAGAGCAGGCATCAGGAACTCCTGGATTGAAACAGCCTGAGCTGGAAGACGGTGAGGACGAGGATCAGGATCATGAAGACGATCGAAATTGCCGATGCGTAACCCAGGTTGAGCTGCGTGAACGCGGTGTTGTAGATCGCGTAGACGGCGGAGACGGTCGTGCTGTCGGGCCCGCCTCCCGTGATGATGTAGAACTGATCGAACGTCAGCAGCGCCCCGATGAACGTAAACGTCGCGACGAAGGCGATGCTGTCCATCATGAGCGGCAGCTTCACGCTCCAAAGCGTCCTAGCTCGGGACGCGCCGTCCATCATCGCGGCTTCAACGATATCGTTCGGGATACCATTGAGCCCGTTCATCAGCACGATCATCGAGAAGCCGATGGTCTTCCAGAGGACGGCGAGCACGACGAGCGTCGTCGCCGACGCCATGCTGAGCAGCCAGTTCGGCGGTGCGCCCGTCAGGTGCAGATCGGTGAGCAGTCGACCAACCAAGCCGGCGCCGGGGTCGGTCAGGGCGAGCCAGATGTAGCTCGCAGCGGCATTGCCGACCACGACGGGTGCAAAGATCGCCGTTCGGATGACGCCGATGCCCGGCCGTCCCTTCTGGACGATCAAGGCGAGAACCAGCCCGAGAACGAGCACCAATGGCGTGACAATCAGGGCGAAGATCGCCGTGAAAGCGAAGCTCCGCCAGACGCTGGCGTCATTAAACAACCGCAAGTAGTTGTCGAGACCGATCAGGTGGTGCGGCCCGAGCAGCGGCCACTTGGACACCGACATCCAGATCGACATGACGATCGGGACGATGAAGATGCCGCCGACCAGCAGAACCGCTGGCGCCATCAGCGCGGCGCCCAGCACGGCTTTACGCCGGGCGACCCGACCGTAAGTCCCTCCCGGCCGACGTTCCGTCGTCGGCCGGGAGGCAATTCCTTTGGAGACGAGCGTCACGTTCGCCCCCGGCTTCGCGGCGCGAGGCTCACTTGCCGGTGATCTTGTCGGCTGCCGATTGCGCGGCGTTCAGAGCGGCGTCGATGGGGCCGGTTCCGAAGATTCCCGCCTGCACGAGACCGGCGAACGGCGAGCTGTTGTCGAAGAAGATCGCGTTGACCTCAGGCGACTTCGGAATGTGCCCGTACTTCAGCGCATCGACGAACACCTGGTTTCGCGGGTCCAGCGACACATAATCGGCCTGCGCGATGTCCGAGCGGATCGGTAGAACGCCAGACTGCGCCAGTAGCTGCTGGCCTTCCGACGTGAACCATTTGAGCACCTCCATGCCTGTGGCCTTGTCGATGCGTTTTGTGATCGCGATGTCGTCGCCGCCGGCGAACGACGCGGCGCCCGAACCGTCCTTGCTGGGAACCAACTCGATGCCGAAGTCGATGTCGGGGTGCGACTTCTTGAGCTCGACATACGGATAGGTGCCGTTAACGAACATGCCGATCTTGCCGCTGAAGAACGGTCCGAACTGATTGGCGCCGTTTTCGGTCTGCGCGGTGTTCGGCGTGCTGCCGTCCTTCACGATGTCGCGGTAGAGTTGCAGCGAGTCCCCGAGCGCCTTGTTGCCGGCAAAGTTGGCCTTCTCGCCGACCATGACTTCCGCGCCCTGGGCCCACGGGTACTGCAGCATAGTGAAGGCCATGCAGCCGCCACAGCCGCCGGAGAAGAAGTAACCGAAATTGCCGTTGCCCGTCTTGGTGATGGCGGCCGCGGTCGAGCGGATCTCGTCCCAGGTCTTCGGTCCCGTGTCCGGGGCCAGCCCGGCGGCCTTGAACAGCGCCTTGTTCCAGTAGAGGACCGACACGTCTGCCGACAGAGGCAGAGCGTAGTGCTTGCCGTCGAGTTCGCCCTGTGACACGTGCGCTGGGCTGAGCGCGTCTTTGTAAGGCAATCCCGCCAAATCGCTGGTGATGTCCTGCAGCCAGCCGCTGGCGAGAAACTGCGGAAGGCGACCGATCTCGATGATAGCGATATCCGGCCCCGAGCCCGTGGCCGCCGCCGCGCTGTACTTCTGCGTGACCTGTGCGTCCGGGACGAGCGTAAGACTGATCTGCCGCTCATGGCTCTTGTTGTAAGCCTCCACGAGGGGCGTGAGGAACGAGCCGGTCTCGGCTCGGGCCCATAGGGCGATCGGCTCGCTCGCGTATGCGGTCGGCGGCGACAGTCCGAGGGTGAGGGCGCCAGCCGCCGCGAGGGCGGAGAAGATGGTTCTACGTCTTAGATTCATAGAAGTTTCCTCCTTTTGTTTTGTGCTCTGCCGGCTTGCGGTGCTTCAGATGAGACGGGAGTGGTTGACGTCGTGGTAGATGCAGTAGGGTCTCCTCTCTGGGTAATCGGCGAACGGGTGCAGTCGTCCGGCGGGCATGCGGCGCGATCCCGGCGCGACCGGCCGGTAGCTGCGCGCGCCCTCGCCGTCTGACCGAAGGTGGTCCGGGAGGTCGAGCAGGTTCGCCGGACCGGGCAGGGTGAACGGCCAGGCGTCCATGACCTCCTGCGCCAGCACGATCGGTCCGTCGACGACGGCGATGCGCGATGGGTGCCGCGGGTCGACGGCGACAGCGCGGACCGTGCAGCCGAACGCAATCGCGACCTCGTCGGAATCGGCCCAAACGCGGTCGACGGAGAGCCATCCGTCGTCGGCAGGACCGAATTGGCGCTCGCCGTTCACCCGAATATCGATCGAGTCGGCCCACGGCGGCGCCCGTAACCGAAGGCGAAAACGAACTGGCGCGTCGGGGGCGTAAACCCTGATCGTGCTCGTGTCGCCGGTGAGAAGGTCGGCGCGCTGCACCAGGCGCGGCGAGCCCGGCAGGTCCAGCCGCACCTCGGAGTCCAGGTAGAGCCCGACGTGCACGTCCGCGCCGGCGGAGAAGTAGACGAGGTTGGCGACGTGCGGAACGGCCTGGGCGTAGCTGCCCGAACAGCACGGCCACGCCGCCGGATAGGGCAGCTTTGCCGCGCTGCCGAGTCGGTAGTCGTCGTAATAGGGGCTCCGGCCGTCGGGCCGGGGCTCGATGCACGATCCAATGCCGTTGTAGAGCAGTCGCTCAGCCCAATCGAGGAAGCGCGCAGATCCCGTCGACTCGATGAGCGCGCTGGCCAGCTTGAAGGCCGCCCACGCGCCGCACACGATTTCAGCCGAGTCCGGCGTCCACTCCAGGCTCGCGCCGAGCGACCCGTCCTGGGCGGTCGTGAACTCCCGCGGTCCGAACCCGCCCGTCGCAAAGCACTGGGTCGAGCACGCCCAATCGTAGCCAGCCCGCGCGATCGCGACGCCGTCGGGATCCCCGTCGATCGCGCCGAACGCCGCTGCGGAGGACAGGCTGTTCACATGGCTGTAGGCGTGGAGGAACGCCGGCACGCGCCAGTGGCCGCGGTCGTCCGGCCCGTCGAGCAGGCGGCGCCAGAAGCCTGGGTAGGTGAACTGCCTGGCGCGATCGGCGATCGCCGAATCGCCGGCCGCAGCGGCGGCGCGCAACAGGTTCTCTCCGAGCGTGTACCACTCCGTCGAGCGCAGGTCCGAACTCCCCATGAAGCGGGTGGGCGTCGCGTCCTGCTTGCCGCGCACGGCCGGCATCGCCTCGACCAGCCGGGGCAGCGCCGTCGCGCCGTCGAAGCCCGCCAACACGGTCGCGTCGACGACTCCGCAGAGAAGCTTCTCCCACGCGTAGAGGGACATGTCAGTCGCCAGCGATCGGGGCAGCGTCGCGAAATAGCCGGAGAGCAGGTCGAGCGCGCGCTGCGCCGGCTCGCGATTGCCGGTGACGGCCGACATGCGGCAGAGCCCGCTCACCCACTGACCAAACGTCATCTCGCTCGTCTCGGAGGCCCAGCCGCTGAGCCCCGCGGACGTCGACGGCATGCCGGCGCGAACCCGAAACCCGTGCAGGACGTCGTCGATGGAGAGCTCCGTGTAGAGGGACTGCGCGCGTGCAAGCCGCTCGCCAAAACGACCGTGCAAACGCACGCGGCCTTCATACCCGAGCGACCTGAGGCCGCCGGCGCGCTGGCTGTCGGCGCCTGATGCGAGGCCGGCGTCGGACATCCGTCACACCCCTTTGCGCCGTGAATCAGCCGATGTTTCCGGTAACATAGACGCTAAACCGCGCTGCGCGCCGAGGTCAACCGCCGTCTTGCAACAAAACGACCTCCGTGCGCCGGCCTCGCGTCGCTGGCTGACGGACGAGCAGGCGCGTCGCCTCGACTGCGCTGGCGTGGTCAGCTGTCTCCGCGGTCCGCCGCGCCGGGCGCGAGCGCCGTGGCTCCCGACGCTCTTCCTTCACAAACGCGCGAGTTTGACCCAGCGCCGATCATCGTCCCGGCAAATCAGCTATCGAACGCCTCGATATGTCCGTCAGTTCGCGCCTCGAGGGCGCACTCCCCCTCTCCCGTTCGAATGTCGACCGCGCCGGCGTCGCCGCGCTGATCCTCGGCACGGCGATCACCGCCTGGTCAGGCGTGCTGGCTCGCTTTCTCGACATCGGGCCGCTCGCCGGCGGCGCCTGGCGCATGGCGCTCGCCGTGCCGGCGCTGGCCGCGTGGGCGAAGCTGGCGCGACGTGGACAGCGCGGCGGCGCCAAACTCAGGCCTTCCGCCGGCCTGCTGATCCTCGCCGGCCTCGCTTTCGCGCTGAACATCGGCTCGTTCCACATCTCGCTCACCGGCACGACCGTCGCCAACGCCGGCTTCATCGGCGCGGTCGGGCCGATCGTCACCGTCGTCGGCGGCGCGCTGTTCTTTCGCGAACGCGCGCGCTCGCGCGTGTGGGTCGCGCTAGGCTTGGCCCTTTGCGGCGCCTGGGTGATGGCGGGAATGCTCGCGCCCTCGCACGTCGGCTACGGCGACGCTTTCGCGCTTTCGGCGGCGATCGCCTACGGCAGTTATCTCCTGGTGATCAAGCGACTGCGCGACCGGCTCGACGGCGTGACGGCGACGTTGTGGTCGGCGGCGGTCGCCGCCGTCGTTCTCGCGGCCGCCGCCTGGCTGCACGGCGAGAAGATGATCCCGACGAGCGCCTTCGGTTGGATGATCGTCGTGCTGCTCGCCCTCGTCATCCACGCGATGGGACAGGGGCTGACCGCGGTGGCGATGGGCCGCGCGCCGGTCGGGCTGGTCGCGTTGGTGATCCTCGCTCAGCCGCCGTTTTCGGCGCTGTTCGCCTGGCTCGTGCTCGGCGAGGTGATGACGCCGCTGCAGATCGCCGGCGGCGCGATCATCCTCGCCGCCGTACTGCTGTCGGGGCCGCTTACGGCTTCTCCCAGCCGCCGCTCTTCGCCGACCGGAACAGCGCGTCGATGACGCGCATGTTGGCGATCGCGTCCTCGATCGGGAACTCCAGCGGCGCCTGGCCGAGCACGGCGCGCGAGAAGGCGTCGCCCTGCAGCGTGTACTGATCGCAGACCGGAAATTCCTCGACTTTCGCGCCGCCGCCGGAGAGATCGGCGCCGCTGTCGACGACGATGCGCATCGGCCGGTCGGTCAGCGCGTTGAACGGCACCGGAACCTCGACGCGGCCGGCCTCGCCGACGATCGTCACCCGTTGATAGTCCTGGACCTGGGTGGCGCAGGTGAAGGTCAGATGCCGGCCGCCGGGGAACTCGATCAGCGCGCTCGCCAGCCGGTCGGTGCCGAACTTCGGATCGATGTCGAGGCTCGCCACGACCCGGGTCGGTTCGGCGCCGAAGACGAAGCGCGCGGTCAGGATCGCGTAGCAGCCGATGTCGTAGAGCGCGCCGCCGCCCGGCGGCTTGTTGCGGATGTTGTCGGCGTCGAGCAGGCGATAGGCGAAGAAGGTCTGGATCGCCCGCGCCGGACCGATTGCGCCGGAGTTGGCGAGCTCACGCGCGCGCCGCCACTGCGGATGGAAGCGCACCATGAACGCCTCGGCGACCAGCTTGCCGGTCCGGTCGCGCGCGGCGACCAGCGCCTCGGCTTCCTTCGCGTCGAGCGCGATCGGCTTCTCGCACAACACGTGCTTGCCCGCCTCCAGCGCGCGGATCGTCCACGGGACGTGCAGCTGGTTGGGCAGCGGATTGTAGATCGCCTCGATCGCCGGATCGGCGAGCAGTTCGTCGTAGGAGCCGTAGGCCTTGGCGATCCCGTGCGCCGCCGCCGCCGCCTTGGCCTTGGCGAGGTCGCGCGAGGCGATCGCGTCGATGCGCGAAACCTCGCCCTTCTGCATGCCGGGGATGACCCGCTTGAGACCGATATCCGCGGCGCCGAGCACGCCCCACGAGACTTTACGCGCCATCTCATCCTCCCCTTCGCGACTAGCGCCGCACCATAGCGACTTTCCGCGGCGACGGAACCGCCGCGCTTGCCGCCGCGCGCGCCGGCGCCCTATCGTCGCCGGGACGGCTTGCCTTTCAGCCGCCTGACGGGGCGCGATCATGGCTCAAGCGGAGAGCGCATTTTCCAAGGCGCGGGTCGAGGCTTTCTCCGACGGCGTGCTCGCCGTCATCATCACGATCATGGTTCTCGACCTGAAGGCGCCGGAGAGCGACGACTTCGCCGCGCTCGTCCGGCTGTGGCCGTCCTTCGCCATCTATCTCGTCAGCTTCGCCTTCGTCGCGATCTATTGGATCAACCATCATGCGATCATGATGGCGGCGCGGCAGGCGACGGCGAGCCTGATCTGGGCGAACAACGCGCTGCTGTTGTGCCTGTCGCTGATTCCCTTCGCCACCGCCTATGTCGGCGCGACCCATATTTCGCCGTTGGCGACGATGGTCTACGCCGCGCTGCAATTCGCCTGCGGGGTCGCCTTCACGCTGACCTATTCGACCATCGTCGCTCAGCGGCGCGACGACGCGGAATTCATGGCGGCGGCGCGGGCGCGCCGGATGCAGAACCGCGCCGCCATCGCCGTCTACGGGATCTCGATCCTCGTCGCCGCCGTCAGCCCGGTGAGCGCGCTCGCCCTGTTCGTCGCCGTCGCGGTCGCCTACGTCGTGCCGGGTCTGTTCAACGAGGCGCCGCTGCCGCGCTCGGCGCGCTCCGAAGGCTAGCCTATTTCTCCGCCGGGACCCGCCCGTCGCTCTGGCGCGCGATCATCCATCCCGGATATTCGGGCGGCAGCGCGCTAAGCTTGTCGAGCGTCGCGATCTCGTCGGCGCCGAGCGTCAGCTTGGCGGCGGCGAGATTGTCGTCGAGCTGCTCGATCGTCTTGGCGCCGACGATGACGCTCATCACGGCCTTGCGCTGCAGCAGCCAGGCGAGCGCGACGCGGGCGACCGAAGCGCCATGCGCCTCTGCGATCGGCCGCATCGCGTCGACGACGGAAAAGGCGCGCTCCCTGTCTACCGGCGGAAAATCGAACACGGCGCGGCGCGTCCCCTCCGGTCCTTTGCCGTCGCGCGAGAACTTGCCGCTGAGCAAGCCGCCGGCAAGCGGACTCCACACCATCACGCCGAGCCCCTGATCTTCGACCAGCGGCGCGATCTCGCGCTCGAGGTCGCGGCCGGCGATGGTGTAATAGGCCTGCACCGTCTCGAAGCGGGCGAAGCCGCGCCGCTCCGAAATTCCCAGCGCCTTCATGATCTGCCAGGCGGCGAGGTTGGAGCAGCCGATTGTTCGCACCAGCCCGCGCGACACGCAATCGTCGAGCGCGCGCAGCGTCTCTTCGATCGGCGTGACGGGGTCGAAGCCGTGGATCTGGTAGAGGTCGACATGGTCGAGCCCGAGCCGCTTCAGGCTGCCGGCGATCTGATCCATGATGTGTCCGCGCGACAGGCCGACCGAATTCGCCCCCTGCCCGGTGCGACCGCGCACCTTGGTGGCGACGATCACGTCTTCGCGAGCGACCTTCAGATCGCGCAGCGCCTGGCCAAGCATGACTTCCGACAGGCCTTCGGAATAGACGTCGGCGGTGTCGATGAAATTGACGCCGGCTTCGAGCGCGCGCTCGACCAGCGCCGTCGCGCCCTTCTGCTCGACCGTGCCGATGGCGCGCCACATCCCCGCGCCGCCGGCGAAGGTCATCGTTCCAAGGCAGATTTCCGAGACGAACTGGCCGGTGCGGCCCAGCGGACGATAGCGCATGAAGGCAAGTCTCCCCGCTCAGCGCGCGTTTCGATCGCGCGCGGCGAAGATACATATGTGGCGGTTCGCGTCATGCGCAAGCCGCCGCACGCGGCATAGCGCCGATCCGATCACCAGCGATAGGTGACGCCGGTCGAGAGAATCCATGGCTCGAAGGTCGTCTTCTGGGTGCTCACGAGCGGCAGTTGGTTGGGGGACGGAGCGTCGAGAACGCCGAGGTCGATGCCGGTCCCCTGCGAGGTCGAATCGGCGAACAGCTTCTTGACGTCGAACGTCCCGCCCCAGTGCTGATCGAGCCTCAAGTCGGCGCAGCCCCTGCAGGACGAGCCGACCGCGGCGCCGGAGAAGGTCCGCGGCGCGCCCCTGCCGTCTCCGCGCTGACGTCTCTTGCCGCAGACGGCGGCGCGTCGTCGCCCACCCGCCGTCGTCGCGAGGTGGGGGGCGACGACGGCGGGAACGTTTGCGAGCGCGCGTCGCCCGCGCTAGGCGGCGAGCGCGTCGGCCGGCGGCGACAAGGCGCCGGTCATCATCGCGACGGCGTCCGACATCGTCACTTTCTTGGGGTCGACGACCGTCAGCCGCCGCCCGAGACGATGGATATGGATGCGATCGGCGACCTCGAACACGTGCGGCATGTTGTGGGAAATGAGGATGATCGGCAGGCCGCGCTTCTTGACGTCGAGGATGAGTTCGAGCACGCGGCGCGACTCCTTGACGCCGAGCGCCGCGGTCGGCTCGTCCATGATGACGACGCGGCGGGCGAACGCGGCGGCGCGCGCCACCGCGACGCCCTGCCGCTGACCGCCCGACAGGGTTTCGATCGGCTGATTGATGTTCTGGATCGTCATCAGCCCGAGCTCGTTGAGCTTCTCGCGCGCGAACTTCTGCATCGCGGTGCGATTGAGCAGGCGGAACAGGCCGCCGACCCCGCCCTTCGCCCGAATCTCGCGGCCAAGGAACATGTTGTCGGCGATCGACAGCGCCGGCGACAGCGCAAGGTTCTGGTAGACGGTCTCGATCCCCGCCTCGCGCGCTTCGATCGGCGACTTGAAATGCACGACCTCGCCGGCGAGCAGGATTTCGCCGGCGTCGGGCGTGACCGCGCCGCACAGCGCCTTGATCAACGTCGACTTGCCGGCGCCGTTGTCGCCGATCACGGCGAGAATCTCGCCGGGATAGAGGTCGAAGTCAGTGTGGTCGAGCGCAACGACGCGCCCGAACCGCTTCACCAGACCGCGCGCCTGCATAATCGGTTCGGCGGTCATTTCGAAACCCTCCGGATCCACTGGTCGAGCGCGACCGCGACGATGATCAGCACGCCGATGGCGAATTCCTGCCACAACACGTCGAGGCCGGCGAGCGACACGGCCGAGCGGAACACGCCGACGATCAGCGCCCCGACCAAGGTGCCGACGATCGAGCCGCGGCCGCCGAAAAGGCTGGTGCCGCCGATCACCACCGCGGTGATGCTGTCGAGGTTGGCGTTCTCGCCCGCCGTCGGGCTGATGGCGCCGACGCGGCCGATCAGCGCCCAGCCGGCGATCGCGGCGATGATTCCGGCGAGCACGTAGACGCTGAACAGGATGCGGTCGGTATCGATGCCGGCGAGCCGCGCCGATTCCGGATCGTCGCCGGTCGCGTAGACGTGGCGGCCATAGGCGGTGCGATTGAGCACGTACCAGAAGACCGCCGCGATCAGCAGCATGAGGAAGGTGCCCCACATGATGCGAGCGTCGCCGATCTGCAGTTGATTGCCCATGATTTGCAGGAAATAGGCGTTGTTCTCGATGTCCTGCATGCCGATCGTTTCGCTCTGCGAATAGAAGGTGTTGAGAGCGCCGATGATCGACAGCGTGCCGAGAGTGACGATGAATGGCGGCATCTTCATCCGCGTCACCAGCACGCCGTTGAGGCCGCCGAAGAACGCGCCGCAGATGAGGCCGAGCGGGAAGGCGAGGATGGTCGGAACGCCGTCGTAAACCGCGAGGCGGCCCATCACCACCGACGAAATCACCATAATGAGGCCGATCGACAGGTCGATGCCGGCGGTCAGGATCACCAGCGTCTGTCCGACGCCGAGAATGCCGGTCACCATCACCTGCGTCAGGATCGTCGAAAAATTGCTGGCGGCGGTGAAGCGGGAGGGATTGACCGCAACGCCGAGCAGCAGGCCGAGCAGCAGCACGACGAAGGGGACGGTGGTCGGATAGACATGGAGGAAGCGTTGCAGACGCTGCAAGAACGTGAGCCGATCTTCCTCGAAGGTCGCGACCGTTGCGGCCGCGCCGGTCAGCGGTTGTTCGAACTCTTGCGGCGTCGGCCGCCGCGCGGATGAGGCTTCGCTCATGCCCATCTCCGTCGTTCCCTCGCTATCGACGCCCTATTTGTCAAATCGGCGCCCGCGTTCGACGGGCGCCGATCGGTCGTCTTTGCTAAATTAAGCTCTTACGACGGGACGAAATCAACCCCAGCAGAGCTTGAGGCCCTCTTCGACGTTGATCGAGGGCACGCCGGGAACCGGGTGGTCGGTGACGAGCTTCTCGCCGGTGTCCTTGCTGACCGGTTTCTTGCCGCTCTTGATGTACTCGGCCACCGCCTCAACTCCGTCGGAAGCCATCAGCAGCGGATACTGCTGCGAGGTGGCGCCGATGATGCCTTCCTTGACCCACTTGACGCCCTGGCAGCCGCCGTCGACCGCGACGATCGTCACGCCCTTGTCCCTGCCCGCCGCCTTCAGCGCCGCGTAACCGCCGTAGGCCGCCGGCTCGTTGATCGCGTAGACGAGGTCGATTTGGTCGGCCTTCTGCAGGATGTTCTCCATCGCGGTGCGACCGCCTTCGGTCGAGCCCTTGGTGTCGTCGGAGCCGACGATCTGCGGACTGTCGCTCTGCGCATAGTGCTTGGGATCCTTGACCGGAATGCCGAAGCCGGTGAGGAAGCCGTTGTGGCGCAGATAATCGACCGACGGCTCGTTGGGGGCGAGGTCGAGGGTCGCGATCTTGGCGGAGGAGGCCTTGTCGCCGAGCGTCGCCTTCGCCCATTCGCCGATCAGTTCGCCCGCCTTGAAGTTGTCGGTGGCGAACAGCGCGTCGGCTGCGGTGACCGGGTCGAGCGGCGTGTCGAGGGTGATGACGAGGACGCCCGCCTTCCGCGCCTTCTCGACCGTCGGGACGATCGCGGTCGAGTCGCTCGGCACCAGCAGGATGCCTTTGGCGCCGGCGGCGATCAGCTGCTCGATCGCGTTGACCTCGCCGTCGTTGTCGCCATCGAACTTGCCGGCGTAGGCCTGCGGGGTGAGGCCGAGCTCCTTGGCCTTGGCCTCGAAGCCCTCCTTCATCTTGACGAAGAATGGATTGGTGTTGGTCTTGGTGACGAGGCCGACGATGTCGCCGGCATAGGACGGCGTGGCGACGGCGATGGCGAAAGCCGCTACGGCGGCGCTCGTCAGAAGAGCCAAAGTTCTCGACATGCGTTTCCTCCCTGAAACAACGGATCGGCGGCTTGCTCGCGTCTCGCGCCCGCGGGCGCCGAGACGCCGAAGCGGCTTCTATTGGCCTGGCCGGCTTCGCGCCGTCACAGCCATTAGGGATGCGGCCCGAGGCTGAGTCAAGGATAATTATTTCCGCCTGATTTATTATTGACGCGGCGCTACGGAGCCCGCATTCTGGAGAGCGACCGCGGGCGTGGCATGTTAGATGCTCGGCAACCGGCGGCGCCGAGTCGTCCGCCGGAGGAAAACGCCACAGGAGCCCCCATGCCGGCTTCGGCCGACGAATACCCGCCCTCGCCTACGCCATCGCCCGCCAACGCCGGCGGCGCCGATCAGGCGGGCGTGCGCCTGTATAACGAGCGGCTGATCCTCTCGCTCACGCGCCGTTTTGGCCAATTGTCGAAGATCGAGGTCGCGCGCCTGACCGGCCTGTCGGTCCAGTCGACTTCGACCATCATGAACCGCCTCCAGGCCGACGGCCTGCTCAAGCGCGAAGCGCCGCTGCGCGGGCGGGTCGGCCAACCGACCGTCCCGGCGTCGCTCGATCCGGAGGGCGCGTTCTCGATCGGGCTGAAGATCGGCCGCCGCAGTTGCGACATGGTGCTGATCGACTTCTGCGGCGGCGTGCGCCGTCGCGCCCACCGCGCCCATCCCTATCCGACCCCCGACCGACTGCTGGACTTCGTCGCCGACGAATTGAAGCCGCTGATCGGATCCCTGCCGGCGGCAAAGCGTCGCCGGGTCGCCGGACTCGGGGTCGCGGCGCCGTTCCAATTGTGGAACTGGTCGGCCGAGATCGGCGCTCCGGCCGACAAGATGGACGCCTGGCGGTCCTTCCAGATCGAGGAGGAGCTGGCTCGTGTCTCGCCGGTCGGCGTGACGCTTTGCAACGACGCGACCTCGGCCTGCGCCGCCGAATTCTTCTTCGGCGAAGCGCGGCAGCGCCGCGATTTCCTCTACTTCTTCCTCGGCGCCTTCGTTGGCGGCGGGCTGGTGCTCGACGGCGCGCTCTATCCCGGCCGCACCGGCAACGCCGCGGCCGTCGGCTCGATGCCGATCGCGGCGCCGCAGGGCGGCGACCCGCCGATTTCGCAATTAATCGCGCGCGCCTCTATCTACCAGCTCGAACGACGGGTCGCGGCGGCGGGCCTCGACCCCTCCTCGCTGTGGCGCACGCCAGAGGCGTGGGACGACTTCGGTCCGCTGCTCGACGCATGGATCGACGAGGCCGCCTATGCGCTCGCCTACGCCGCCGTCGCGGCCATGTCGGTGATCGACGTCGAAGCGATCGTCATCGACGGGGCGATGCCGTTCGACCTGCGCGAGCGGCTGTGCCTGCGCGTCGCGGCGCAGGCCGAGGCGCTCGATCGGCGCGGCCTTTCCGATGCGACAATCGTCGCCGGCTCGATCGGCGCCGATGCGCGCGCGATCGGCGGCGCGGCGCTGCCGCTGATCAAGGCCTTTGCCCGCGACCGCGAACTCGTGTTCAAGGACGCGCCGGGCGAATCCAAGCGCGCGCCGCCGACACGCCGAAATGGCGCCGTCGCCGCGCCGTGATGCTATGGTCACGCCGGCGGGGACGATGGGCGCGCCGCGTCTGCCGCGCCTGGAACGAGGATTGCGAATGACGACCTTCGCCCGCTGCGACTTCCCCGACGGCGCCGCGCTCGCGCCCGTCTTCGCGCAATGGGCCGCCGAACGGCTCGCCGCGGCGATCGCCGCGCGCGGCGCGGCGCTGCTGGTCGTCTCCGGCGGCCGCACGCCGCTGCGCTTCTTCCATGCGCTGTCGGCGCAACCGATCGACTGGTCGCGCGTCGCGGTGACGCTCGCCGACGAGCGGCGCGTCGCCGACAATTCGCCGCGCTCCAACGCCAAGCTTGTGCGCGAGGCGCTGCTTGAGAACCGCGCCGCCGCGGCGTCCTTTGTTCCGCTCGCCGACGCGCGGCTCGACGAAGCGCAGGAACTCGCAGCCGCCAATGCGCGGATCGCCGCCCTGCCCCTCCCCGCCGACGTCGTCGCGCTCGGCATGGGCGATGACGGCCACACCGCTTCTTGGTTTCCCGCCTCCGTTGGGCTCGCGGAGGCGATGGACCCGGCGGCGCGCATGCTGGTCGCGCCGATCCGCACCGCCGGCGCGCCCGAACCGCGCCTGACGCTGACCGGCCGAACGCTGCTCCGCGCGCGCGCGATCGCGCTGCATATCGAAGGCGCCGACAAGCTCGCGACGCTCGACCGGGCGCTCGGACCGGGACCAATCGAGGCGATGCCGATCCGCGCTGTCCTGCGCGGCGCGGCCGACCGGCTGACGATTTTCGCCGCCGCTCAGTCGTAGTGCTCGAGTTCGGGCCAGATCGCGGCGAGCGCAGCCGGCGCAGCGCCCAGATCGTCAGGCCGTTCTCGCAGGGCATCGCGTAAGCGCTATCGATGCGGCCGACCCGCGCGAACGTCTTGGTAGAAGCGGCCGAAGGCGGCGCCGTCGCAGCCCAACGTGATGACCGCCTCGCCCGAGGCGCCGCGCGGCGCCCAGAGGAAATACGAATTGTGGCCGCTGATCGCCGGCGGCCCGCCGGGCGCCGGGGCGTAGACGTCGAGCGCGGCGGCTTCTCCATAGTTGCGCGCAAAGAAGACGGCCCCGGCGCGCTCGTCGGGCGGCAGGTCGCGATAGACTGTGGACACCTCGGCGGCCATCTCCCGCCAGCCGGACATGTCGGCGAAATATTGCGGCAGCGCCACAAGCTTCATGCTCTCGGTCTGGGTCGCCTTGGGCGAGAAGCCGCCCGCCCGCATGCAGGCGAGCAGCGCGTCGGGGGCAGGATCGGCAGGACAGTCGGGGCGGCGACCAGGCCGGCAATCGCCACGACCGCGATCGCGATCCAGCGCGCGACCGGGTGCTCGAGCCCCGCCGCCGGCGGCGACGGCGAGGAACGGCCAGACGCACCCCTGCCAGACGAGGTTCGGCAGCGCGATCGCCATCGCCACGCGGCGCCGGCATAGAGTCACAGGCGCGCGAAACTGCGTCGCAGCGGCGTCGCGACAACGCCCGCCGCCAGCACAGCCATGTCGAGGACGACCAGATACTTGCTGTCGAAGCTCACGCCGACGATTGCGCCAAATGCGAGCCGCCAGCGTTCGTCGCCGCTCTCGACCACGCGCGCCGGAATCCCGGTTCAGGCGAGCGCCTGAACCTGCCTCAGCGCAACGCGGCGCCGAACAGCTTATAGGACGCCGCGGCGGACTTTATCGCGGAGGCGCGAGCGGCTCGCGCCTCCGGTTTCGTTCATCGCCGCCGTTGCGCGGTCACGCCTCGAACTTGACCCATGCGGCGTTGGCCTTCGACGACCTGACGGCAGCCTCAACGAAGGCGACGCCCTTGACGCCGTCGACGATGGTCGGGAACTCGCATTCGGCCGGCGGCTTCTTGCCCTCGCGCGCCGCCTTGATCGCCAGCGCGACCTCCGAATAGATGTTGGCGAAGCCTTCGAGATAGCCCTCCGGATGGCCGCCGGGGGTGCGGGTGACGCGCGCCGCCGCGGACCCCGACCCTGGGCCGGCGCGGGTGATGATGCGCGCCGGCTCGCCGAGCGGCGACCAGCGCAATTCGTTGGGGTTCTCCTGCTCCCAATGCAGACCGCCCTTGGTCCCGTAGACGCGCAGCCTCAGTCCGTTCTCGTTGCCGGGCGCGACCTGGCTCGCCCACAACGCGCCGCGCGCGCCGTTGGCGTAACGCAGCAGGATCTGCGCGTTGTCGTCGAGCTTGCGACCGGGAACGAAGACATTGAGATCGGCGAGCAACTCTGCGACCTCGAGCCCGGTAACGTAATCGGCGAGGTTGAAGGCGTGGGTGCCGATGTCGCCGAGCGCGCCGCCGCCCCCGGCGCGCGCCGGATCGACGCGCCACTCGGCCTGCTTGTTGCCGGTCGTCTCGGTCGGGCCGCTCAGCCAGTCCTGCGGATATTCGACCTGCACCAGCCGAAGCTCGCCGAGTTCGCCCGCGCGGATCATCTGCCGCATGCAGCGCACCAGCGGATAGCCGGTGTAGTTGTGGGTGAGGGCGAAGATGCGCCCCGACGCCGCCACCGCCGCCTGCATGCGCTTGGCGTCGGCGAGCGAGACGGTCAGCGGCTTGTCGCAGATGACGTGGAGGCCCGCCTCGAGCAGCGCGATCGCCGCCGGCGCGTGGACGTGATTGGGCGTCACGATCGACACGGCCTCGACGCCGTCCGGCCGCGCCGCCTCGGCCTTTGCCAGGCTGGCGAAATCGTCGTAGACGCGGTCGGGCGCAAGGCCCAGCGCCGCGCCGGAGCGGCGCGCCTTGTCGGGCGTCGACGACAAGGCGCCGGCGACCAGTTCGTATTGGTCGTCGAGGCGCGCGGCGATGCGATGCACCGCGCCGATGAAGGCGCCCTCGCCCCCGCCCACCATCCCGAGCCGGATCCTACCGCCCCGCTTGACGTCGCTGCGTCCCTCGATCGTCATCGCGATCTCTCCTTCATTTCAGTCCGAGCGTACGCCGGATCATCGCCTGATCGATCGCTCCGGCGGCAAAATCGTCGAACGCCTTCTCGGTCACGCGGATGATGTGGCGCTTGATGAACTCGGCGCCTTCGCGCGCGCCGTCCTCCGGATGCTTGAGACAGCACTCCCATTCGAGCACCGCCCACGACGAGAAACCGTATTGCGCCATCTTGGAGAAGATCGCCGGGAAATTGACCTGCCCGTCGCCGAGCGAGCGGAAGCGCCCCGCGCGCTCGACCCACGGCGCGTAGCCCGAATAGACGCCCTGGCGGCCGGTCGGATTGAACTCGGCGTCCTTGACGTGAAACATCTTCACCCGCTCGTGGTAGATGTCGAGGAACGCGAGATAGTCGAGCTGCTGCAGCACGAAGTGCGACGGGTCGTAGAGAATGTTGGCGCGCTGGTGGCCGCCGACCGCTTCGAGGAAGCGCTCGAAGGTCGCGCCGTCGAAAAGGTCCTCGCCGGGATGGATTTCGTAGGCGACGTCGCAGCCGGCATCGTCGAAGGCGTCGAGAATCGGCCGCCAGCGGCGGGCAAGCTCGCCAAAAGCCGCTTCGATCAGCCCAGGCGCGCGCTGCGGCCACGGATAAACGAACGGCCACGCGAGCGAGCCGGAGAAGGTGGCGTGGGCTTTCAGACCCAGCCGCTTCGAAGCCTTGGCGGCGTTCAGCATCTGTTCGACCGCCCACTTCTGCCGAGCCGCCGGGTTGCCGTGCACCTCGGCAGGCGCGAAGCCGTCGAAGGCTTCGTCGAAGGCCGGATTGACCGCGACGAGCTGGCCCTGCAGGTGCGTCGCCAGCTCGGTGATGGCGAGACCGTGACTCGCCGCGATCCCCTTCAGTTCGTCGCAATAGGCCTCGGACGAGGCGGCCTTGGCGAGATCGATGAGGCGACCGTCCCAGGCGGGAATCTGCACGCCCTTGTAACCGAGCGAAGCCGCCCATTTGCAAATCGAATCGAATGAATTGAACGGCGCCGCATCGCCGGCGAACTGCGCCAGGAAAATCGCCGGACCCTTGACCATGCCAGCCATGATCGTCCCCTGAAATGAATGTTGCGCGCCACGCGCGCC
>Ga0182030_10002177_pt1 | contig 41431 bp, 38 predicted proteins | sample 812S3MmetaG_FD_121299 | JGI IMG/M metagenome (GOLD analysis project Ga0182030, IMG submission 121299) | Permafrost microbial communities from Stordalen Mire, Sweden - 812S3M metaG (Illumina Assembly) | ecosystem: Environmental > Terrestrial > Soil > Wetlands > Permafrost | place: Sweden...
AGAATCCACATGTCGGCGCCCGGCCCAGGGGAGTGGATGGACTCGGTCAGGGGGGCGTAGCCGAACCAGCCGAAGTTGGCCGATCCCGAACTGGTCAGGAAGCTCGAAGCAAGGATGAGGCCGCCGCCCAGGTAAAGCCAGTAAGAAAGGGCGTTGAACCGGGGAAACGCCATGTCCGGCGCCCCGATCTGCAGCGGCACCAGGTAGTTGGCCAACCCGAAGGCGAAGGGCCCCAGGAAGACGAAGATCATGATCGTGCCGTGCATGGTGAACAGCTGGTTGTAGACGTCCAGGCTGACCAGATGGTTGTTCGGCTTGATCAACTGGGTCCGCATCACCTCAGCGAAGATGCCGGCGAAGATGTAGAAGACCAGCGCCGTGCAGCAGTAGTTCAGCCCGATCTGCTTGTGGTCGGTACTGGTGACGTATTTGACCAACCCGTGTGGGCGCGGCCCAGTGACGACTTCGGCGAGGACCTCGGTATGCCCTTCGGCCCGGTCCAGATCCTCGGGGCGTTCCTCGATGATCGTCAACTCGTGCTGCTCCTTCCGAAGGACTCGCCGCTGATACCGTGCGAGTTGGCCGGGTAGTAGTCCTTACCTGGCGTGTGCTGGCCGACCCAGGTGCCGAACGCCTGGGGGCTCATTACCTCGACCGTAAAGCGCATGTAGGGGTGGTAGGTGCCGCAGAACTGGGTGCATTCCCCGATGTAGGGGCCCCCGGGGGCTTTGAAGTTCATGTCGACGACGTTCTTGACGCCGGGAATCAGGTCTCGCTTGAACAGCGTCTCGGGAATGTAAAAGGAGTGGAGTACGTCGAGTGATACCAAGTTGAACTGAACGGTCTCTCCCGAGGGCACCACCAGGGTGGGCAGGCTGCTTTGGTCGTTGATGTCGGGTTCGTTGGCCACCGATCCGATCACCCTGAAGTTGGGGGTCTGCGGGGTGCCGTTCACGTTGACGTTGGTGTAGACGAACTGCCAACCCCACTGGAACCCATCGACGGTGATCTGCACCGAGGGGTCTTTGGAGACCTTGTCGATCTTGTTTTCGGCCTGGTACATGTAGCCGAAGAGGATGGCCACGATGACAAAGGGCACGATCGTGTAGGCGATTTCCAGTGGCAGGTGGTACTGGACCTGGCTGGGGACCCGGCCCGGCCGCCGGCGGTAGCGGATTACGCACCACACGATGAGGCCCCACACCAAGAGCGACAGGGGAAGAGCGAACCAAAACGAGATATGCCAAAGACGCAGGGTCTGATGATCCTGCGTGGTGATCCCGCCGGGAGACCCGAAGTTACTGCTGGCGAGGAGACGGCTCGTCAAGTTCGGCACCGGTGCAACACTATGCAGCCAGCGCTCTGGACACCAACCCACGCAACCCGGGGGCCCCCGGCCGGCGCGTACGGCGTTGCAAAGGATCGGCCGATAGGCTCGATCGCGTGCTTCGCAGGTGGTTTTCGCTCCGCTCGATGACGTGGCACCTGCTCATGGTCGCCATTGTCGGCGGCTGCTCTTATGCCGCCTGGTGGCAATGGGGCCGGGCCGCCCAAGGCAACACCCTCAGCTACCTGTACTCCATCGAGTGGCCGGTGTTCGCTGTCGTGGCCATCATCGGTTGGTGGCAGCTGGTAACGGAGAAGCCGGACGACTTCGAAGCCCGCCAGGAGATCCGACGCCAGGCGTCGCTGCCCAAACCGGTCGCCTACGACACCGAGGTGTTACGCCGCGAACTGGCCCGCCACCCAGAGCTCGTGCACGCCTTCCCCGAGTTGGCCACCGCCTTCCCCGAGCTGGCCCCGCCGGGGGCGGCCAAGCTGGGGCCGGGCGGGGGCGAGGAGCCGGCCGGCGGGAGTGCGGCAGGTGGGGAGCACCAAGCCGATGTGGTGCGCACTGCGTCGGCCGCCACGATTGACCGCTTGGGGACCGATGACGTCGCCGCTGCTCCCTCGTCCGAGGTGCAGGCCTACAACGAGGTCCTGGGACAGTTGGCGGCGAAGGGCAAGCCCAAGACCTGGCGCAACCCCCGAGGCAAGAGCTAAGAGCTCAGTTCGCGGCGGGAATCCCCCGGGGTCTGGCCGGTAGCGGGGTTCTGCGGCGCACCGTCGACGTCGGCACGAACTGAGCCCCGGCTGCGGGCGGGAACCGTGGCGGCAGCCAGCGCGGCGGCTCGCTCCGAGGCTTTCTCCGCCTCCGTCTTGGCCAGAATGCGACTCACCCGCCACATCGATGCCTGCAGGTCGAGGGCTTCGCGGTCGATCGCTTCTTCGGAGCGGGCCCGCCGCAGCTCGGCAAACAGCCAGGTCACCAGGACCGCCGCCATGCCGCCCACTGCGATCACCTCGCCGGTGGACCAGATGACGTCGCCGCCGGCGTGTACGTCGGTCACCCCGATGCCGGGGGCGACGGTGGTGCCCACGCTGAGCATGGCCATGCCGAAGACGGAGTAGTACGGGATGCCGAAACCCAGCCAGGCCATCCTCCATCCCTGCCCCATCCGGCTGCCCAGCAGGTCGGCGCCGACCACGGGCCAGACGAAGCAACACCCGACGAGCGCCAGCTCGAAATGGCACAGTTCGAGCAAGACCAGGTGGGAGCGGGTGACGCGGTAGACGGGGAGGAGATAGAGCCCGAAGAGCGATGCCGTGTAGGCCACCCACAGCGCGAGGGGATGGAAGACCACCCGCCGGGCCCGGCCTTCGGTGAGCGAGATGGCCAGGGCCCGGGCCCGGGGACCGCCGCCGGCTTTGGCCAGGGTGAGGGGGGCGCCCAGCGCCAGGGCGAAGGGCGCGACCAGGCCCACCGCGGCGTCGGTGGTGGCATGAATGAGAAAACTGTCGTGATCCCAGCCCGCCATACCTGAGCACAGAGCGACCGCCATGATGGCGAGGCCCCCGAACCAGAACTGCGTGGGCGCGCTCGACCATCGCTCGGTGGGTTCCAGGCGGCGTAGCGCTCGGAGGTACCAGACGCCGAGCGCCACGATGACCACCCAGGGCAACGGGGCGAAGGGCGTACGGGTTACGAAGCCCGTGGCGTTGAGGGTGACGGCCAGCACGGGACCCCAGCGTACGCTGGTTGAGCCCGACGTTGCCTCCGGCTCCCGCGCGCCCTATGATGTTTCGTCGGCCCTGGCGGCGTTGGTATTCGCACGCCCAGGCAGCAATCCAGTTCTCAGCAATCCAGTTTTCAGCGAAGTCCAGTTCTCACCGAAGGTCCGGAGGCACCCCGCCGTGCGCACGTTTACGCCCAAGCCCGCAGATATCGAGCACGAATGGTTTGAGCTCGACGCGGACGGCGCGGTCCTGGGCCGCTTGGCCACCGAGGTGGCACGTGTCCTGCGGGGCAAGCACAAGCCCATTTTCGCTCCGCATGTCGACACCGGGGACCATGTCATCGTGGTCAATGCGGCCAAGGTCATCATGACCTCCGACAAGGCGGAAAAGAAATTTTACTACCGCCACTCCGGCTACCCCGGCGGTCTCACCTCCCGCTCGTACCGTGACCTCTTGGAAAAAGATCCGGAAGGAACGGTGCGTCGCGCCGTCAAGGGCATGCTGCCCCGAGGCGCCCTGGGCCGCCAGATGCTCAAGAAGCTGAAAGTCTACGCGGGGCCGACGCATCCCCATGTGGCCCAAGAGCCCAAGCCCCTGACCGTCGACGGCTCGGTTTTCCGGGCCCAGGCCTCTTAACCCCCCTTTCCACCCCGCCCTCACGAGGAGCTGTTCGCCGTAGTGCCCAAGCCGCTGATTCAAGCCACAGGACGTCGCAAGGCCGCCGTCGCCCGCGTTCGTCTCCGGCCCGGCGCCGGGGCCATCACCGTCAACCGACGGCCCATCGACGACTATTTCCCGTCGGCCACCCACCGCATGATCATCACCGAGCCGCTTCGCCTGACCGAGAAGATCGAGGATTTCGACATCGACGCGACTATGGACGGTGGCGGTATTTCGGGCCAGGCCGGGGCGCTGCGTCTGGGTATCGCCCGGGCGCTCATCGGGCTCGACCCCGAGTTGCGGGCCGCTCTCAAGCGCGCCGGGTTCCTGACCCGGGACAGCCGGGAGAAGGAATCCAAGAAGTACGGCCTCAAGAAGGCCCGCAAGGCTCCGCAGTACTCCAAGCGCTAACCCAAGTGCCTCTGCGCTTCGGGACCGATGGGGTTCGCGGCGTCGCCAACGTCGAGCTGACACCGGAGTTCGGGCTGGCGCTGGGTCGCGCCGCCGCCCAGGTGCTCTTTCCTTCAGATTCGAAGGTCGGTCCCGGTGGCACGGAGGTGTCCGGAACCTCGGCCGGTCGTCGCTGCGTGGTGGTCGGCCGAGATACCCGGCGCTCGGGGTCGTTGCTGCAGGCGGCGCTCTCGTCGGGCTTCGCCGGCGAGGGCATCGACGTGATCGATCTCGGGGTGCTTCCCACTCCGGCGGTGGCCGCCGTGGCCCAGGATCGGGGAGTGCCCGGTGCGGTGATCTCTGCGTCCCACAACCCCTTCTCCGATAACGGCATCAAGCTGTTCGGAGTCGGCGGACGCAAGCTGCTGCCGGCAGTGGAGGCCGCCCTCGAAGCAGCGCTGGACGCGCTGCTCGAGACTCCGGGCGCCCATGCCGGGCATCCGGTGGGGCCGCAGGTCGGGGTGCTCGAACCCGATCCCGCGGCTCTGGGCTGGTACTGCCAGCAGGTTGTCGCTGCGCTCGAGGGTCGCCGTCTCGAGGGCCTCCGGGTGATCCTCGACGCCGGGAACGGCGCCGCCGCGTTCACCGCGTTGCGGATTTTCACTGCGGCGGGTGCAGAAGTCGTGGGGTGCATCGGGGTCGAGCCCGACGGCACCAACATCAACGACGGGTGCGGGTCCACCGATCCGCGCCGGCTGGCCGCTGCCGTGGTTGCGCAGCAGGCAGACGTAGGCCTCGCATTCGACGGCGACGCAGACCGGGTAATCGCCGTCGACGACCACGGCGAGGTGGTGGACGGTGACCGGCTGTTGGCGTTGTTCGCCACGGACCTGGCCCAGCGGGACAAGTTGGCCGGTGACACCTTGGTGGTGACGGTTATGAGCAATCTGGGCCTGCATCGGGCCATGGAGGCTGCCGGTATCGAGGTGCACACCACTGGGGTTGGGGACCGCGCGGTGCTCGAGGCGCTGGAAGCGCATGGGTGGTCCCTCGGTGGAGAACAGTCCGGTCACCTGGTATTTCGCGATCTGGCCACTACCGGTGACGGTGTGCTCTCCGGGTTGTTGTTGTGTGACCTGGTATTGCGCCGCAATGTGCCCTTAGGTGTACTCGCTGCAGCCGCTATGGAACGCCTGCCCCAGGTGCTGCGCAACGTGGCGGTCGCTGATCGCGATGGGTTGGCCGACACCACCGGGGGACGCTGGGCTCCGGTATGGGAGGCCGTGGCCGCGGAAGAAGCCCTGCTGGGCGCTGCAGGCCGCGTGCTGCTACGCCCGAGTGGTACTGAACCCCTGGTACGCGTCATGGTGGAGGCCCCGACCCACCAAGCGGCGCAGAGCGCCACCGATCGGGTGGCCGCCGCGGTGGAGGCTGCTCTGGCATGGCCCCGGAGCGACGACCACTGCCAGTAACCTCGCCCTATGTGCGGCATCGTTGCGGTCCTCCGGCGGCCATCCACCAGGTTGGTTCCCGATGCAGGAGAAATTCTGTCGGAGCTCTCCCGAGCAGCTGAGCTGTTGGTGGGGGCCATCCCGCCGGCGACGAACGACGGCGTGGACGCCGAACAGCTGTCGCAAGCCGCAGAGACCGTAGAGGCGGTCGACCGTCTCCTCCGAGGTGCCCCAGGGCTGACCGCACTCCTCGCTCGCCTCGGGGAGGGGTTTGTGGCAGACGACGTCGAGCGCCGGGCGACGGACATGTTGGAGGAACTGGGCGGGCTGGAAGCTGCGCTCGACGGTGGAGAGATCCTCCTCAGCCCCAACGAGTTGGAGGAAATCAACGCAGTGCTGGTGCGCTGCAAGGACGCGGCATGGGCGGTGGCGCGCGACCGGGTGGGCAGCGCCCGTGCCGTTTCGGCTCTGGCCGGCCCCGGCGTGACGGGCGTGGCGCTCGACGCCTGGTGGTCGATCCAGGTGGCGTTGGCCTCCATCGACCGCCTGGAGGTCCGGGGCCGGGACTCCGCGGGGGTTCACGTGCTGGTCGATGGCCACGGCCTCGACCTCGATGCCGCCGATATCAAAGCGCTGGTGGCCGAGCGCCAGTCCGATCCGTTGTTCTCCTCGATGTCGGTGCGAACCCCGGGGGGCCGCCTCTCGTTGGTGTACAAAGCGGCGGCGGAGATCGGTGAGCTCGGCGACAACACCCGGGCCCTGCGCACCGCCATCCGGAACGATGCCCTGCTGGCCCGCGCTCTGGCCAGTCCCCAAGCCACCGTTACCGTACTTGGCCACACCAGGTGGGCCAGCGTCGGAATCATCTCTCAGGCCAACACCCATCCCCTCAACTCCGATGAGATCAGCCGGACCGACGGGCCCTACGTCACCGCCGCGCTCAACGGGGATGTCGACAACTACAGCGACCTGCGCCTCTCGGAAATGTTGGCCGTCCCCGAGGAGGTGACGACCGACGCCAAGGTGATCCCCACCCTCGTTTCCCACCGGTTGGCCGATGGCCTCAGTCCGATCGATGCTTTTCGCGCCACGGTGACGCGCTTTCACGGATCGGTGGCCATCGCGGCCAGCATCGCCGACACCCCCGACGAGTTGTTGCTGGCGCTGCGCGGTAGCGGTCAGGGGCTCTATATCGGCCTCGCCGAGGACGCCTTCGTAGTGGCCAGCGAACCTTACGGGCTGATTGAAGAGACCAGTTCGTTCGTACGGCTCGACGGGGAGCACACCCAGGGACAGATCGCCTTGCTCGAGCGGGCAGGGGCAGGCACCCTTGCCGGGTTGTCGCGGTGGCGCTACGACGGCGCGGCTTTCCCCTTCGATGAGCATGAGGTGCAGACGGCGGGCATCACCACCCGGGACATCGACCGGGGGAACAACGCCCACTTCCTGCTGAAAGAAATCGCCGAAGCGCCACAGTCGTTCCGCAAGACCCTGCGAGGAAAAATCGTCGAGGTCGACGGGCTGCTCACCGTGCGCCTAGGTGACGACACGCTTCCCCCGGCTATGCGCAAGGTGCTGGCTGCGGGAAGTATCCGGCGGGTCCTGGTCATCGGGCAGGGGACAGCGGCGGTCGCCGGCCAGGGGGTGGCGGCTGCCCTCAACCGGTGTCTCAACGGCCTGCCGGTGCTGGCCCTGCCGGCCACCGAGCTGTCCGGCTTCGGGCTGAGCGACGACATGTCCGACACTCTGGTGGTCGCCATCAGCCAGTCGGGTACGACCACCGACACCAACCGGACGGTGGACCTGGCCCGCAGTCGCGGCGCCCAGGTCATCGGGGTGGTCAACCGGCGCAACAGCGATCTGGTGGAAAAAGCCCACGGCGTGCTCTACACCTCCGACGGCCGGGATGTGGAGATGAGCGTGGCATCGACAAAGGCGTTCTACGCCCAAGGAGCAGCCGGGTGGTTGCTGGCTGTGGGCTTGGCCGACGCCATGGGTTGCAGCGATCCTCGCCGCGATCACCGGCTGCTCGCTGCGCTGCGCGAGATGCCCGAGCTGTTGGAAAACGTGCTCAGTCGCCGTCCCCAGATCGCCCGGATCGCTGCGGCGTACGCTCCCTCCAGGCGTTACTGGGCCATCGTGGGCAGTGGGCCCGAGCGGGTGTCCGCCGCCGAGATCCGCATCAAGCTGTCCGAGCTTTGTTACAAGGCCATCGCGTGTGACGCCACCGAGGACAAAAAGCACATCGATCTTTCCTCGGAACCGCTCATCCTGGTGTGCGCCGCCGGGCTCTCGGGCGCCAATGTCGATGACGTCGCCAAAGAGGTGGCCATCTACCGGGCCCACCGTGCCGCCCCCTTGGTCATCGCCGCCGACACCGAAGCGGCACGTTTCGGGGCGGCCGAAGAAGTGATCGGCGTGCCGGTGTGCGATCCCGAGTTGGCGCCGTTGCTGTCGGCCATGGTCGGTCACCTTTTTGGCTACGAGGCAGCGTTGGCCATCGACGCGGGGGCCCGCCCCCTGCGCGAAGCGAGGGCGGTCATCGAAGCCCACGCCGGTGCCGACGACCTGTTGGAGGAAGTGGGCGAGGAACTCGAGTCCGTCATGGATCCTTTCCTCGATGGCATGCGTCGCGGCGATTATGACGGGCACCTCGATGCCCGCACCGCGGTACGGCTGGTGTCGCTCCTCCGCTACGCCATTGGGCGGGCACCGCTCGATGGCTACGAGTACGAGTTCGGGAAAGTGGGCGGCCCGTCGGCGGTGATCGGGGACCTCCTCGACGCCCTGAACGCAGGAGTGGACTGTCTGACCCGTCCTGTCGACGCCATCAAACATCAGGCCAAGACGGTGACGGTGGGAATTTCGCGCAGTGAGGACGCCTTGCTGACGGTGCCGTTGGTCAAAGAGGTGCTGGCCGCCGGTCCGACGCCCGAACGCCTGGGCTACCGGGCGCTCCGCACGCTGGTTGCCCTCAACCCGGCGGTCCTGGAGGTCCTCGGTTACACCCGCTACCGGATCGACCCGACAGGCGCGGGCACCATCACCGTGGTCGACCAGGGCGGGGCGGCCAAAGGTTTGGCCTCCCGGACGGCCACCGACTCCCGCTTGCGGGGCACAAAGCACCGGGCATCGGATGAACGGGAGGTGACTGTGGCCCGGGGTCGCAGCGACGGCCGCACCGTGATCCTGGTTCCCGAAGTGACCGACGGGGAGGTGTCGGGCATGTTGTTGCTGCACGCCCGATTCGCTGACCGCTTGGACGCCGGCACCGTGGCCGAGGTCATGTCCGGCTACCGGGGCCGCTACAGCGCCCTGGCGGACGCGGTTACCGAGACCGAGGCCCGCTTCGACGAACAGCGTCTGGGTTCCGAGCCGTTGGTCGATCTGCTGACCGAGCCCGTGTATGTGCTCGCCGATCGGTGGCGACGAGCTTGAGCTTGCTCGGACTGGGCATCGACGCCGTGGACATTGATCGTTTCGCGGCGGTACTGACCCGGCGCCCGGCCATGGCGGAGCGGTTGTTCAGCGTGGGGGAACGCGAGTGGGCGGGGCGCCTGGCCAACCCGTCGCCCACCCTGGCTGCCCGCTTTGCCGCGAAGGAAGCGGTGATGAAAGCGCTGGGCGTCGGTCTCGGGGCGTTCGCCTTCAACGAGGTCGAGGTGCTGCGGCTGCCCTCCGGGCAACCGCAGTTGGCCCTCTCGGGACGCGCCGCGGCGCTGGCCGCCATCCGGGGGGTACGCCGCTGGCAAGTGTCGATGACCCACACCGACTCGCAGGCCTCGGCGGTGGTGGCCGCCCTGTCGTGATCCCTGTCCTCACCCCCGAGGAGCTGGCGGGGGTCGACGCTCGCGCTCTTGAACCGGTGGACATGCTGGTAGCCCGGGCCGGCGCCGCGATCGCCACCGCGGCCATCGACATGATGGGGGGTGCCTACGGCCGTCGGGTGATCGTGGTCGCCGGCCCGGGCAACAATGGCAACGACGGGCGGGTCGCTGCGCGAAGACTGGCGGCTCGGGGTGCCATCGTCAAGGTGCTGGAGGCGACGGAGGTACCCGGGGGCACCTTTGTCGGTCACGCTGACTTGGTGGTCGACGCCGCGTTCGGAACCGGTCTGCGCCGCGCGTATGCGCCGCCGGACTCGGGGCGGGCGCCGGTGCTGGCCGTCGACATCCCGAGCGGGGTCAACGGGATCACCGGCTTCGCCCTGGGCGAACAGGCGGTGACGGCCGACCGCACGGTGACCTTCGCCGCGCTCAAACCGGGCCTGCTGCTGGGGGAGGGACCGGACCGGGCGGGCGCCTTGGCCCTGGCCGGGATCGGGCTTACCCCGCTGGCCCGGGAGGTGGCGCAAGCCTGGTTGGTGGAGGACGCCGACTTCGATGCCCTGGCGCCCCGCCCCCGCGACGGCCACAAGTGGCAACGGGCGGTGGCCGTGGTGGCCGGCTCGCCGGGGATGACCGGCGCACCGTGGTTGGTGAGCAGGGCCGCCCTGCGCGCCGGCGCGGGCTATGTCCGCCTGGGGATGCCGGGAGTGGACCTGCCGCACAGTCCGCTACCGCCCAGCGAAGTCGTGGGGTTGTCCCTGTCCCCGGTGGGCTGGGCGGCCGAAGTGCTCGTCGCCGGGCTCAGCCGCTTCGGTTCGCTGGTCATCGGGCCGGGTCTGGGGTCAGCGCAGCCTTCGGGATCCCGCAGCGAGGTGGCGTCGCTGGTGCAGGCCGCACCGCTGCCCGTGGTGATCGACGCCGACGGTCTGGGGGCGCTGGGCTCGGTCGAGGTCCTGCGCACCCTCACCGATGCCCGCCACCACCCCACGATCATCACCCCGCATGTCGGGGAATGGACGCGTCTGGTGGGGGAGGCCCCGGAAGCGGACCGCATCGCCGCGGTCCGCCAGGTGGCCCGGCGCAGCGGGGCGGTGGTCCTCCTCAAGGGGGCCACCACGGTGGTCGGCGAACCGGGAGGAAAAGTGCTGCTCGCAGCGGCCGGTCCCCCCAGCTTGGCCACTGCAGGGAGCGGTGACGTGCTCTCAGGGATCATTGGCGCCCTGTTGAGCGCAGGGGTCCCTGCGCTGGAGGCCGCCGGGCTGGGCGCACACCTGCACGGGCGGGCCGCGTCGGGCGGCTACTCCCACGGCCTGGTGGCCGGTGACCTCCCCGATCTGGTGGCCCAATGGCTGAGCGGGCGGTTGTGATCAACCTGACGGCCGTGCCCACCCAGCGGCCGGCGTGGGCCGACATCGACCTCAGTGCCATCGCGCACAACGCCCGGGAACTGTGCGGCGAGGTCGCCCCCGCTGCGCTGTTGGCGGTGGTGAAAGCCAACGGTTACGGCCACGGCGCCGTTGCCGTTTCACAAGCCGCGCTGAGCGGCGGGGCGACGTGGCTAGGGGTGGCGTTGGTCGAAGAGGGCATAGCGTTACGCAACGCGGGCATCGAGGCGCCCGTCCTGGTTCTGTCGGAACCGGCCCCCGCAGCCATGGCCGACGTCGTCCGGTTCGGGTTGACCCCCACCTGCTACACCCCGGAGGGCCTGGCCGCCGCGGCGCAGGCCGCCGAGTCCGCGGGCGGCGGGCCTCTCCCGGTCCACGTGAAGGTAGATACCGGCATGCACCGGGTGGGCGCCACCCCCGACGCCGCCGCGGCGCTCGTGGCGCAGGTGCGTCGCCACCCCTACCTGACATTGGGGGGAGTGTTCACCCACCTCGCGGTGGCCGACGAACTCGACAACGCCTACACCGGCCGGCAGTTGGAGCAGTTCAGCGCCACGGTGGCCACCCTGGGCGAGCGGCCCCCGCTGCTTCACGCGGCCAATTCGGCGGGGGCGCTGTGGCACCCGGCGGGCCGGTTCGATCTGGTGCGCTGCGGTATCGCCCTCTACGGGTTGGCCCCCTCGGCCGATCAGCTGGGCACCGAGGTGGTCGGCCGCTTGCGGCCGGCCATGAGCCTGCGGGCCCGTGTCTCCTTCGTCAAGACCCTCGACGCGGGCGCACGGATGTCCTACGGGCTGCGCTACGAGTTGGCGCAGCGGTCCGTGGTGGCCACCGTCCCCTTGGGCTACGCCGACGGTGTGCCGAGGCGGCTGGCTCAGCAGGGAGGCGAGGTCCTCATCGGCGGCCGGCGTTGCCCCATCGCGGGCACCGTGACCATGGATCAAATCCTCGTCGACTGCGGTCCCCGCGCAAGCGTCGCGCCTGGTGACGAAGTAGTGCTCCTCGGTACGCAACGAGGCGCCGATGGTCGCGACGCCACCATCGGAGCATGGGAGTGGGCGCAGCGCACGGGAACCATCGCCTACGAGGTGGTGTGCGGCATCAGCGAACGTGTCCCCCGGCGCCATGGCTAAGCGCAACCTGTTCACGGTGGGCGTCGCCGGGTTGGGGCTCGCCGCGGGGGTCACCGCGGAGCGCCTGGTGCTGCGCCGGGCCCGCCGCCGCGGCGACACCGAATCCGCTCCCGAGGAGTCGGCCTCCCGACGATCGGGCCACTTCGTGACCACCGACCGCGCCGAGCTTCACCTGGTCGAAAGCGGCGAAGGGCGACCCATGGTGCTGGTGCATGGCGTGGCCCTTTCCTCGCGCTGTTGGCACAACCAACTGGCCGACCTTTCCCTGCACGCGCGGGTCATCGCCTACGACCAGCGCGGTCACGGCGACTCCGACGTCGGGCGCCAAGGACTCAGCCTGGGCCGCCTGGGCGCCGACCTCAACGAACTGCTCGAGGAGCTGGACCTTTTCGACGCGGTACTGGTCGGTCACTCGCTGGGAGGCATGGTCGCCTTGCGCATGCTGGCCGACCACCCGAAGCTGGCCGCCCCGGGCGGCCGGGTGGGCGCCCTGGCGCTGGTGGCCACCTCTGCCACCCCTGCCGCAGGCCGGGGCATCCCGGGGGCCAAGGCGCTGCTTGCGGCGACGCAGCCGGTGGCCGGGAGCGCAGCGTGGCTGGCCAGTCGTCTGCCCGGCCACACGCTGCCCCGCAGCGACATGGCGTTCGTCCTGGCCCGCATGGTGTTCGGGTCGGCGCCGTCGGCCGCCAACGTGGAACTGACACGCCAGATCACGTCGCGTATCCCCCTTGGAGTGTCCGCCGAGCTGGTGCTCGAGATCATGCGTTTCGACGCGGCGGCCACCTTGAGCGCCATCGACCTGCCCACCACCATTGTGGTCGGCACCCACGACTTGATGACCCCGGTACGTCACGCACGGGCGCTGGTGTCGTCGATCCCCTCGGCCGAGTTGGTGGAGCTCCCGGGCTGCGGGCACATGCCCATGCTGGAGCGTCGGGTGGAGTTCAACAGTCTCCTGCGGGAGCTCCTGGAGCGCTGACCCTCCCCCGGTACAATCGACCTATGTCCACGCTGCTCGAACTGGCATCGATCGCCCAGTCGTGCCAGCGCTGCCCCCTGGCCTCCGGGCGAACCCATGTGGTGTTCGGAGAAGGTTCGCCGAGCGCCGCGCTGATGGTGGTGGGTGAGGGACCGGGCCGCGAAGAGGACCTCCAGGGCCGCCCCTTCGTCGGGCGCTCGGGCGCATTGCTCGACCGTCTGCTGGTCGAAGAGGCAGGTCTGCGCCGGGCCGAGGTCTACATCGCCAACGTCGTCAAGTGCCGGCCACCCAACAACCGCGACCCCAAACCGCCGGAGATCGAGCAGTGCCGCCCGTACCTCGACCAGCAGGTCGACCTGATCGCACCGGCGGTCATCCTCACACTGGGCAACTTCGCCAGTCGGGCCCTGCTGGCTACCACCGAAGGAATCCGCAAGCTGCGGGGGCAGGTGTACCCCTTCGGCGATACCGGAGCGGTGGTGGTGCCCACCTTTCACCCGGCGGCCGCCTTGCGCAGCCCCAACGAGACGCTGCCCCAGATGCGAGCGGATTTCGTGCGGGCCAAGCGCGCCATATCCGACGCTGCCAACCGATGAGCGAACGCCTGGTGTTGACCTCGTCGGGGCCGTCGCAGACCCAGGAGTTCGGCGCCCGCTTGGCCGGGCGGCTGCGCGGCGGCGACATCGTGCTCCTCGACGGCGATCTGGGCGCAGGCAAAACCACCTTCATCCAAGGGGTAGGTCGAGCCCTCGGGGTCGACGATGTGGTGACCAGCCCTACCTTCACCCTGGTACGCGACTACCCCACCGCCGCCGGTTTCCACCTGCTGCATGCCGACGTCTACCGGTTGGAACGCCTGCAGGAGGTCCTGGACCTCGCTCTTCCCGAACAAGTGGAGGAAGGGGCGTGCGCCCTCATCGAGTGGGGCGAGCGCGCCGCGGCGGCGCTCGCCCCCGACTACCTTTCGGTCCGTTTGGATTACGGTCAGGCCGACACCGAACGCGTGCTCACCCTGGACGCGGTGGGCCCCCGGTGGGCCGGCCGTTTCGACGGCGTGGCCGCCGCCCTCGAAGGTCGCCAGGTGACCCGGTGATCGTGCTCGCCATCGACACGGCCACCCCACACGTTTCGGTGGCCATCGGAGGATCCGACGGCATCCGGGGATCGTTTTCGGCGGCCGCGGGCCGCCGACACGCCGAGACATTGGCTCCCGCCATCGCGTTGTTGAGTGCGTCGACGGGCGTCGCGCTGTCCGACATCGACCGGGTCGCGGTGGACGTCGGGCCGGGATTGTTCACCGGTCTGCGGGTGGGTCTGGCCACGTCGGCCGCGTTGGCCACCGCCCTGGAATGCCCGGCGGTCGCCGTGGCCAGCGTCGACCTGTTGGCTTACCCCCACCTCCAGGGACCGCGTCTGGTGGCCGCCGTGGTCGACGCCCGTCGGGCCGAAGTGTTCTGGGCTCTGTACCGCCCGGGCTCGGGGCGGGTGACGGAGCCCTGCGTGGCGGCCCCCGAGGACCTGGCCGCCGCCTTGGCGGCATTGGGCGAGGACGTCCTGGCCGTGGGCGACGGGGCGGCCCGTTACCGCGACACCCTGGCGGGCGCGGGACCCATCGAGGTGCGGGACGGTTATCCGCAGGCTACCGATCTGGTGGCGCTGGCCGCCGGCTCCGACCCGGTGGCTCCCGGCGCGCTCCGCCCGCTCTATCTGCGCCAAGCCGATGTCCGTATCGGATGGGAGCAGCGCGCCCCGCAAGCGGCGGCCCGATGACCGACGCCGAACACGGCGACGAGGGGGGTGACGGCGTGGAAGTCCACCTGGTCCCGCTGCGCCGGCGTCACCTCCGCTCCGTCATCCGGATCGAGACGCAGGTCTACCCTCGCCCGTGGTCCCTGCCCCTGTTCATGTCGGAAATCAGCCTGCGCAACAGCCGGTACTACGTGGCCGCCCGGGTCGGTGGCGTCGTCGCCGGTTACGCCGGGCTGATGTTCAATGGTGACGAGGCCCATGTGACGACCATCGCCGTCGATCCGGCGTGGCACCGCCACCAGATCGGGACCCGGCTACTGCTCGAGCTGACCCGCGAATGCAGGGCGCGTGGCTTGCGCCACCTGACCCTGGAGGTGCGCGTGTCCAATACGCCGGCCCAGGAAATGTACAAGAAGTTCGGTTTCGCCCCGGCGGGAATCCGGCGAAACTATTACGCGGAGACCAACGAGGATGCCCTGGTGATGTGGGCCTATGACATCGACACCGACGACTACGGGCGGCGTTTGGCAGCCATCGAGCGCAAAGTACAAGGCCACACCGTCGTGGAGACCAAGCCGTGACGACCATCTTGGCGATCGAGACTTCCTGTGACGAGACGGCCGCCGCGGTGGTCGTCGACGGCCGCCACGTCCTTTCGTCGGTGGTGTCGAGCCAAGTCGACCTGCATGCCCGTTTCGGTGGGGTGGTCCCCGAGGTGGCGGGTCGGGCCCACGTGGAAGTCCTCACCCCGGTAGTAGCCGACGCGCTGGCCCAAGCCGGGGTGAGCGGGCCGCAACTCGACGCGGTGGCGGCCACCATCGGGCCCGGCCTCATCGGATCACTCCTGGTCGGCGTGGCCGGGGCCAAGGGCTACGCCCTCGGTTGGAACAAGCCGTTCGTGGGCGTGAACCATCTCGAAGGGCACCTGCACGCGGCGTTCCTGGAGGACCCCGACATTGCCCTGCCGGCCGTGGTGCTGTTGGTGTCGGGCGGCCACACCATGCTGATCGCCATGGAACCGGCAGGCGGCTACCGGTTGCTGGGCCAGACCATCGACGACGCGGCGGGGGAAGCTTTCGACAAGGTGGCTCGCTACCTGGCTCTGGGCTACCCGGGTGGACCGGCGATTGACCGCGAAGCCCGTTTGGGCGATCCGCAGGCAGTGGCGTTCCCCCGGGGGTTGCGCGGCGAAGGCTACGACTTTTCCTTCTCCGGGTTGAAGACCTCGGTGATCCGCTACGTACAGGCCCACCCCGAAGCGGCCACCGCGGATATTGCGGCGTCGTTCCAAGAAGCGGTCGTCGACATTCTGGTGGAGAAAGCCCGGGCCGCCGCGGCCGCCATCGACGCCCGTTCCATCTGCCTCGGTGGGGGGGTGGCCGCCAACTCGTCGTTGCGCGAACGGATCCAGATCGCCGCCCAGGCCGATGGCCGCCGGGCGTTCGTCCCCAGCCGCGCCATGTGCACGGACAACGCGGCGATGGTCGGCGCCACCGCGTTTTTCCGGCTGCGCACCGATGGGCCCACCCCGCTCGACGTGGCCGCGGATCCCAACCTGCGCCTGACCTTCGTATAACGCAGAGCGGCTTCAGGCCTGTTCGGAACCGGCGTGGAGCGAGGCGTGCGAATCCGCCTGATCGTCGGGGATCCGGGGCTGGCCGAAATAGTTGCCCTGACCGAAGTTGCAGCCCAGCAGCCGGAGCTGTTGGGCTTGTGCCTCAGTTTCGATTCCCTCGGCAATAGTTGTCAGACGCAAGGCCCGTCCCAGGCCGATAACGGCGCGGACGACCTCCGTGTCTTCGGGGTTGGTGCCGAGGCCGCCCACAAAACTGTGGTCGATCTTGATGGCGTCGATGGGGAAGCGGCGTAGTTGGCCGAGGGAGGACCATCCCGTGCCGAAGTCGTCGAGGGCCAGCCTGACGCCCATGCCTTTGAGGTCGTTGATGCAACTGCGGGTGTTGCTGCCGGCGTCGATGATGGTCCGTTCCGTCAGCTCCAGGCACAACTGATCGGGCTTCATCCGGTGACGGTCCAACAGAGCGGACACCGTGGGGACCAGGCTCTTGGAGATCAACTGGCGGGCTGACACGTTGACCGACACGTACTCCAGCGAGCGCCCGGCGGAGACCCACAGGGCGAACTGGGCGCAGGCCGCGTCCAAGACCGCTGTTCCCAGAGGGACGATGAGGCCGGAGTCCTCGGCCACCGCGATGAAATCGACGGGGGCAATCAAATTGCCCTCGACGGTACGGATACGAACCAAGGCCTCAGTGCCGGCGGCCGTTCCCGAATGCAGGTCGACGATGGGCTGGAAGACCACCGCCAAGCGGTCCTCGTCCAACGCGGCGCGCAGCATGTCCTCGGTGTCGAGGCGGCGCTGGGCCTGATTTCCCATCGACGCGTCGTAGAGCTCCCAACGATCCCGGCCGTGCGCCTTGGCCCGGTACAGCGCGGTGTCCGCTGCTTGGAAGAGCGTTCCGGGCTGATCCTGATCCGAAAGGGCGATGCCCACCGAGCAGCCCACCGTCAAGCGGCGCTGACCCAGGGCGATCGGCTGGTTGACCGAGTTGCGTACACGCTCCGCGATCTCCACGGCGGCAGACGTCGAGGTGATGTCCTCGGCCAGGACGACGAACTCGTCGCCGCCCAGGCGAGCCACGCTGTCGCCGGGCCGGATCGCCAGGCGCAACCGTTGAGCGATAGCGACCAGCACCTGGTCACCGAGCGCGTGGCCCAACGTGTCGTTGATCCTTTTGAAGTGGTCCACGTCGATGAAATACAGCGCGCACGGCCGCCCTGAGCGTTCGGCCCTGGCCAAAGACTGCCGTAGGCGATCGAGGAGCAGCGCCCGGTTGGGCAGGTTGGTGAGCTCGTCGTGGGTGGCCTGATGCGCCAGGCGGGTGGTGGCCTCGACCCGGTCGGTGACGTCGCGGCAGTTGCACACCAGGCCCCCGACGGCGGGATCGGCGACCCGGTTGGTTGCGGTGACTTCGAGCCACCGCCACGTGCCGTCGGGGCGACGGATCCGCGTCTCGAACGACGCCACCCCGCCGGTCTGCTCCAGGACCGAGTGGAGGAGGGCCAGGGCCTCGTTGAGGTCGTCGGGGTGAAAACGGTCGCTGAGCTTGGTCCCGATGGTCGCGCCCTGTTCGGTGCCGAACACCCGCTGATAGGCGGGGCTGGCGTAGCGGATGCGTAGGTCGGGATCGACGATGGTGATGACGTCCGATCCATTTTCCACCAGTGCGCTGAAACGGGCATGCGCCCTGGCCACCCGCTCGAGGTGCTCGTGCTCGACCGTGGTGTCACTCAGATGGACGAGCAGGCGGGCGCTCGGCCCCTCCGCCGGCGTGATGACCGAACCTCGGGCCCGGGCCCACCGGACCTGGCCGTCGCGGCGGATGATCCGGCACTCGAAAGAAGAGGTCGTGGCCACGCCGGCGGCCACCACCATGGCCCACGCAGTGGCCGAATTGCGATCGTCGGGGTGGACCAAGGCGGAGAGGGGCTGGTCCTCGATGGCCGACGCGGGTTGGCCGCTGAACTCGCACAGAGCCGGGTTGACCCGCTGGATTTGGCCGCCCAGCGTCAACTCCGCCATGGCCACAGGTGCACCGTCGAAGGCGGCCCGCCACCGTGCCTCCGCCTCGGCCAGGCTCCGTTCGCGTTGCTTGAAGCGTTCGATGTCGCGAGCAACGAAAAGCACCTCCTCGGGCTCGTCGCCCACCGTCGGGGTGAGGGGGACGACCTCGAGGAGGTTGTCCACATTGGCCGGGGGCAGCTTGATCTCCGTTTCGGCGTTCTTGCCTTCGAAGGCCGCATCGAGGAGTTCGTGGACAATGGCGCCCGCTTCTTCGCCGATGAGCTGTTCGGGGGTCTGTCCCATCAACGCGGCGACCTCGGGGCGCCCGGCGAGGCCGGAACCACTGAGCATGGCGAGGCGGCGGTTGCGGTCGAAGATGCCCACCACCGTGTCGGGCAGATGGTCGACCAGCGCCCGGTAACGCTCCTCGTTGAGCTGTGCCCGCTTCGTGGTGGCGTTGAGCATCTCGTTGGTGGCCACCAGTTCTTCGGTGGCCAGCAGGATGAGCTCCTCGCGGTTGCGTCGCTCGCTGACGTCCTCGATGTAGACGATGAAGCACAGTGCCTCGTCCGCGCTGTCGCGAGCCACCAGAACGTGTTGTATCCCCCATACGAGCGACCCGTCGCGACATCTGAAGCGCTGCTCCAGCGAGAAGGTGCTCCGACCCTCCGAGAGGAGTTGCTCGCGCAACTCGCCGAGCCCGAAGGGCCGGTCGCCTTCAGTGAGATCCGCCAAGTTGACGCCGACCATTTCCTCGGGCGGGTAGCCCAGGAACTGGCACAGCGCAGGGTTCACCTCCAGCACCAAGCCGTCAAGGCTGACCACGGCCTGGGCGATGGGAGTGTGGGCAAACGACAGACGCACGCGTTCCTGCGCCGCGCCCAGCTCGGCTTCGAGCCGGGCCACGCGGTCCGCCAGGTTTGCGTGAGCGGAAGGCTCTCCCGACTCGTTCGGCTTGGTCATCGCCCTCCTGGCGCTGCGTCGCGCTCCCGGCCTGCTGCCCCGACCTCAGCGGCACTTTACCGAAGCCGGGGGGATGTTTTTTCCACAGCGGTGCAACTTCCGCGTTGTCCGACGCCTCGCCGTTTTCGGTACTGCGGATTAACCAGAAACCGGCTTCGCGGTTTCGGGGATGATCTTGCCCCGCCGCCAAGGGCGCACGCCCTGGCGGACCGCCTTGGTGACCCGGCGCTCGATGACGAACGCCAGGATCGGCAGGAGGCCGGCGCCCACCATCATCAACATGTCGGCGATCGAGAAGCGGGCCCGACGAGCCAGGTCCAGTGCCGCGAACAGGTACACGATGTAGAAGATGCCGTGGACCGCCCCCACGAATTGCTCCAACCCGGGATGGCCGAACGCGAACTGAAGCGGCATCCCGATGAACACCAGGATGAACAAACCGACCCCTACGATGTAGGCCATGATTCGGTAACGGAGCAGCGCGCCAGCCATATCTGGCAAAAGGTTAGGCGCCAGCCAGTTGAAACCCCAGCCGGGTCTGGTATCGTTAGCACTCGTCCGGTGAGAGTGCTAACACGCCAACGGAGGCGCAAGCTATGTCCCTACAGCCCCTCGACGATCGCATCGTCGTCCGTCCCAGCGAGGCCGAAGAAAAGACGGCATCCGGTCTCGTCATCCCTGATACCGCCAAGGAGAAGCCCCAGCAGGGCGAAGTCTTGGCCGTTGGACCAGGGCGGCGGGCCGAGAACACGGGTGAACTGATCCCCCTCGATGTAAAGGTGGGCGACAAAGTCGTCTACTCGAAGTATGGCGGAACCGAGATCACGGTCGAGGGTGAGGATCTCCTCATCCTGACGGCCCGTGACGTACTGGCCAAGGTGACGAAGTAGTGCCCAAGCAACTCAAGTTTGACGAAAACGCCCGCCGCGGCCTGGAGGCCGGGGTCAACAAGCTGGCCGACGCGGTCAAGGTGACCCTCGGACCCAAGGGCCGCAACGTGGTGATCGACAAGAAGTTCGGCGCCCCCACCATCACCAACGATGGCGTGACCATCGCCCGTGAGGTGGAGCTGGAGGATCCCTTCGAGAACATGGGGGCCCAGCTGGTCAAAGAGGTCGCCACCAAGACCAACGACGTAGCTGGCGACGGCACCACGACGGCCACGGTTCTGGCCCAGGCGCTGGTGCGCGAGGGTCTTCGGAACGTCGCCGCGGGCGCCAGCCCCACCTCCCTCAAGCGGGGGATCGACAAGGCGGTGGCCGCAGCAGTCGAGGCCATCAAGGCCCAGGCCAAGGACGTCGACGACAAGAGCGAGATCGCTCAGGTGGCTTCTATCTCCGCCGCCGACACGTCGATCGGCGAGGTCATTGCCGATGCCATCGACAAGGTGGGCAAGGACGGCGTGGTCACCGTCGAGGAGTCCAACACCTTCGGTCTCGAGCTCGACTTCACAGAGGGCATGCAGTTCGACAAGGGCTACCTGTCCCCGTACTTCGTCACCGATCCCGAGCGTCAGGAAGCGGTGCTCGACGAGCCCTTCATCCTGATCGCCAACCAGAAGATCAGCGCCATCCACGACCTGGTACCGGTCCTGGAGCGGATCATGCAGAGCGGAAAAGGCCTGCTGATCATCGCCGAGGACATCGAGGGCGAGGCTCTGGCCACCCTCGTGGTCAACAAGATCCGTGGCACGTTCACCTCGGTGGCCGTCAAAGCCCCCGGCTTCGGTGAGCGTCGCAAGGCCATGCTGGGCGATCTCGCCATCCTGACCGGTGGCCAGGTCGTGTCCGAAGAGGTCGGCCTAAAGCTGGAAAACACCACGCTCGACCTGCTCGGGCGGGCCCGCAAGGTGGTCGTCGACAAGGACAACACCACCATCGTGGACGGTGCCGGCTCCGAGTCCGACGTCAAGGGCCGCATTGCCCAGATCAAGCGCGAGATCGATGACACCGACTCCGACTGGGACCGAGAGAAGCTGCAGGAGCGGCTAGCCAAGCTGTCCGGTGGCGTCGCCCTGGTGAAGGTGGGAGCGGCCACAGAGGTCGAGCTCAAGGAAAAGAAGCACCGGATCGAGGATGCGCTCTCGGCCACCCGGGCGGCTATCGAGGAAGGCGTCGTCGCCGGTGGGGGCACCGCCCTCTTACGCAGCAGGCCGGCGGTCGACAAGTTGATCGCGTCGCTCAGCGGTGACGAGGCCACCGGCGCCAGCATCGTGCGCAAGGCACTCGAGGAGCCCCTCAAGTGGATTGCCATCAACGCTGGCCTGGAAGGCTCCGTCATCGTCCAGCAGGCCGAGGCTGAGACGGGGACCACCGGTCTCAATGCAGCCACCGGCCAGTTCGTCGACCTGCTCAAGGCCGGCGTCATCGATCCGGCCAAGGTGACCCGGTCCGCGCTGCAAAACGCGGCGTCTATCGCCGGGTTGCTGCTGACCACCGAAGCCCTGGTGGCCGACAAGCCCGAAAAGCCCAACCCGGCAGCCGCTGCGGCAGCTGCGGCCGCCGCAGGTGGCGGTATGGGTGGCATGGGCGGTATGGGTGGCATGGGCTTCTGAGCAGCCCAGCCTTCTGAGCAGCCCAGCCTGGGCCCAACCCAGTGCTTGACAAGTGAAACCAACGAGGCCCGAGCATTGCGCTCGGGCCTCGTTGCGGTCTGTCGCCGGTACGATTAGGGACATGGATCGACTTCCCCCGGACCCGCACAAGCTGCTCGAGGCCTGGATGGAGTGGGAGCACGGCGATACCCCTCCCGGGCGGGTCATGGCCAACTTGAAGACGGGGGGACTGCGGGACCTGCTCGAGGAGTTGGTAGCGGAGCGTCCACGGCTGGCCCTGGCCGATCCTGATCTGCCCGCGACCGAGGCCTGGACCCCTGTCGTCTGAGTCTCCCCCCAGGGAGTTTCCCCCCACGGTGTCTCCCGCAGCGGAGGCTCCCGTAGCGGAGTCCTCTGTAACGGACCGCCCCGAGGCCCGGAGACGGGGCGGGCCCCAGCTCATCCCCCGTCCCGCGTCGGCCTCCCCCGGGTCGCCCGCGCCATGGGTAGGGCGCATCCCCAGCCGGGTCACGGTGGCCGAGGTGCGCCAGGCGTTCAGTCGTCGTCGGGTGGAACCCACTGCGGCTGCTTGGCCAGAGAGCCCCGAAGGGCTGCGTCCTGCGGCGGTGCTGTGTCCCGTATTCGAAGAGGACGGCCAGGCCTGGTTGATCCTGACCCGGCGCTCCAGCTCGCTGCGGCTGCACACCGGGGAGGTGTCGTTCCCCGGCGGAAGGATCGACGAGGGGGAGGAGGCGGCGGCCGCTGCGCTGCGCGAGGCGCATGAAGAAATCGGTCTCGACCCGTCCCGGGTGCAGGTACTTGGACGGCTGTCGACCATGACGACCATCCGCAACCCGGCGCCCATTACCCCCTTTGTCGGGGTGGTGACCGGCGGCCGCCCGGAGTTCGTGGCAAATCCCGCCGAGGTCGAGCGGGTGATCACCGTTCCCCTGGCCGAGATGTTCGCGGAGGAGGTGCACCGGGAGGAGATGTGGGAACTCGGGCAGTTTGGTGTGCGGCCGTTCTACTTCTTCGAGTTGATCGGCGACACCGTCTGGGGGGCCACCGCCCGCATCCTGCGAGAGTTCCTGGAGTTGGTGTGGGGTGCGGGTGAGGCCGGGCACGGTGCTTCGGAGCTATCCCGCTGAACGGCACACACAACTTGGCAGTCTCTGCCATTTCTGCTTTGCTGGTACCGTCGATTCGAAACTAGGAGGGGACCGTGAGCGGAGCCGAAGTCGTCGAGCGGGTCAAGGAGCTGGCACCCACCATTCGGGACCGGGCCCGGGAGGCGGAAGCGTTGCGGCGCCTGCCCCTGGAGACGGTCAAGGAGCTGAAGGACATCGGGATCGTCCGGCTCCTGCAGCCGGCACGTTACGGCGGCTTGGAAGCCGACCCCCGTTACTTCTATGAGGCCTGCCTGGCCATCGGCGCCGCCTGCGGTTCGACCGGTTGGGTGGCCGGCGTGGTCGGTGTGCACCCGTGGCAGCTGGCCCTGTTCCCCGATCAGGTCCAAGCTGAAATCTGGGGCGACGATCCCGACACCTGGGTGAGCTCGACCTACATGCCCGGCGGCGTGCTGGCCCGCACGCCAGGTGGCTTCACCCTGAATGGACGTTGGAGTTTTTCTTCGGGGTGCGACCACTGCGGCTGGGTGATCCTCGGCTGTGTCGAGCTCAAAGGCGAGGGCGAGATGCCCCGGATGTGGAATGTGGTCATTCCACGTAGCGACTACGAGATCGACGACGTGTGGGACACGGTCGGACTGCGGGGCACCGGGAGCAACGACATCGTCGTCAAGGACCTCTTCGTCCCCGACCATCGCACCTTGGATCTCGAGGCCATGTTCAGCTGGAAGAGCCCCGGCCTGGAGGTCAACACCGGTCCTCTCTACAAGATGCCGTTTGCCGCCATGTTCGCCAACGCCATCACCGTGGCCGTCATCGCCATGGGTGAGGGGATGGTCGCGGAGACCATCGAATACAGTAAAAAGCGCGTTTCGGCCACGTGGGGCAAAGCCATCGAAGACCCGTACGTCCTCGCAGCGGTGGGCGAAGCCGCCTCTGATGTGGCGGCGTCGCGGGCGCAACTGCTGGCCAACATCGGCGAGATGTACGAGACGGTGTGCGCGGGCAAAGAGCTCTCCATGGATCTGCGGACCCGGACCCGGCGCGACCAGGTGGCGGGGGCGCAGCGCACCATCGCGGCCATTGACGCCTGCTACGACCGGGCCGGCGCGGGGGCGATCAGTATGGCCAGTCCCTTGCAGCGGTTGTGGAAAGACGCCCACACGGGCCGTCACCACACGATCCACTCGATTGAGAAGTCATTCGCGGGCTGGACGCTCGGTGCCATGGGCTTGCCCAACACCGACCGTATGTTGTAGTCGGAAAGCCGAAGTCACCCAAGGCCGCTGAATAGGTAGCCTAGGGAGAACCATGATCTGTCCCCGGTGCGGCACCCAAGCTGGCCTTGACGAGGAGCGTTGCGCGCGCTGCGCGGGCCGCGTGGCCGCGCCGCCGGCTGTTGACGCCGCCCCGGTTGCCGTCCTGGTTGCCCCGACCCGCCGGGGTGAGTTGCGCCAGCAGGCCGAAGGGACCGCAACCATCTCGATGGTGAGTCTGGCCAAGGCCAAGGTGGCAGCCGCGGCACCGCCCTCGCCTGCCCCGGTGCCGCCCCCCGGCCTGGCGCCCGAACCCGTGGCGCCCTCCCCGTGGCCGGTGGCTCCGACCCCACCGGTCAGCCCGGCGCCCAACTGGGGTCACAGCGAACGCGAGGGGCTGTGGCCGCCTCCTCCGGCTCCGCCCGGGCCCTGGCCTCCTCCACCGCGCTCCGAGGTACCCGGCGGCCCCCCGGCGTCAGGGAGCGCCAGCGGCGACTGGGTTTCGCCTCCGGCGCCTACCGCCCTGCGTGTGCGTACGGGGACGATGACCTCCGAGGGCGAAGCGACGACCACCTGGCCGGTTCCCCCCGCCGCCTGGGGTGTCTCGGGGGCCAGTGACCTTCCGCCCACCTATTACTGGCAGGCGCTGTTCGCTCTGCTGGTCCCCCCGGTCGGTTTGTTTGCGCTGTATTTTTCGCTCCAAGTGGCCAAGCGGGCCGCCGTGGGCGATGGCGTGGGAGCCCTCCGGGCCAGCCGCCTGACCCGATCTTGCTGTTTGCTGGCCGCGGTCGTCGCGTCGTTGGCCCTGTTGGTCGTGGTTGGACTTACTCCAAAATAGGAACGGGCCTCGCGGTGCACTTGATCCCGCCGCCGAACCCGTAGGCTTGTGGTCTCAATGAGGCGCGCAAACGAACGGCAGAGGGAGTTCTAGGTGGCAGAGATCGAAATCGGACGAGGAAAATCCGGGCGTCGAGCCTACGGTTTCGATGACATCGCGATTGTGCCCAGTCGACGCACGCGCGATCCCGAGGATGTCGATATCTCCTGGGAGATCGACGCCTACCGTTTCGAGATCCCGCTCATGGGTTCGGCTATGGACGGTGTGGTCAGCCCGGCCACGGCCATAGAGCTCGGTCGCCTGGGCGGCGTCGGGGTGCTCAATCTCGAAGGACTATGGACCCGCTACGAGGATCCCGATCCTCTCTTCGCCGAGATCGCAGAGCTCGACACGGACAAGGCCACCCCCCGGATGCAGCAGATCTACTCCGAGCCCATCAAGCCCGAGTTGATCGGGCAACGCATCCGGGAAATCCGCTCGGCCGGGGTGACGGCCTGCGCATCGCTCACCCCCCAGCGCACGGCGCAGTACGCCAAAGAGCTCGTGGATGCCGAGCTCGACCTGTTCGTGATCCAGGGCACCGTGGTTTCGGCTGAGCATGTCTCCAAGACGGTTGAGCCCCTCAACCTGAAGCGCTTCATCCGTGAGTTCGACATCCCGGTCATCGTGGGCGGGTGCGCCTCTTACCAGGCTGCCCTGCACCTGATGCGGACCGGCGCCATCGGCGTCCTCGTGGGCGTGGGCCCGGGGCATGCCTGCACGACCCGGGGCGTCCTCGGACTGGGCGTCCCCCAAGCAACCGCGATCGCCGACGCCCGGGCCGCGCGAGCCCAACATCTCGACGAGACCGGGGTCTATGTCCATGTCATCGCCGATGGGGGCATGGCCACCGGCGGCGACATCGCCAAGGCCATCGTGTGTGGCGCCGACGCGGTCATGATCGGCTCGCCTCTCGCTGCCGCGCACGAGGCCCCTGGACGCGGTTACCACTGGGGTATGGCGACGTTCCACCCCACCCTGCCACGCGGGGCGCGGGTCAAGACGACGACGCGCGGCACGCTGGCCGAGATTGTGAGCGGCCCCGCGCACGAAAACGACGGCCGGATGAACCTCTTCGGCGCCCTCCGTACGTCCATGGCGACCTGTGGCTACGAGACGGTCAAAGAGTTCCAGAAGGCGGAGATCATGGTGGCTCCGGCGTTGCAGACCGAAGGCAAGTCCCTCCAACGCGACCAGCACGTGGGGATGGGGCACTAGTCCGGCCGCCGGACGCGCCCCTCCGCACCCGCCATGAACCTGCCCGAGACCGCCGAAACCATCCTCGTTGTCGACTTTGGGGCGCAGTACGCCCAGCTGATCGCCCGGCGGGTACGTGAAGCCCATGTCTACAGCGAGATCGTTCCCCACACGATCACTGCGGCCGAGGTCGCTGCTCGCCGTCCAGCCGGAGTCATCCTCTCCGGTGGCCCCAAGTCGGTCTTCGTGGACGGCGCGCCCCGCTTGGACCCCGGCATTTACGACGCCGGTGTTCCGCTGCTCGGCATTTGCTACGGCGCACAGCTGGTGGCGCAGCAGCTGGGGGGCGTCGTCGACGCCGGTGGGCGCGGGGAGTACGGCCGCACCACGATGGCGTTGAGCTCGGAGGGTCCCGCTCCTTCGGTGCTGTTCGCGTCGGTGCCCCCTCACGTCGACGTGTGGATGAGCCACTTCTGCCGTATCACCGAAGCGCCCCCAGGGTTCCGGGTCACGGCGAGCACTGACGAAGCTCCGGTGGCCGCCCTCGAGGATCCGTCGCGGGCCATCTTCGGCGTGCAGTTCCACCCAGAGGTGGTGCACACCCACGGCGGGCAGGACATGCTCAAAGCCTTCCTGTACGAGGTATGCGGCTGTCGGCCGTCGTGGACCATGACCTCGGTCATCGAGGCTTCCGTAGCCGCCATCCAGGAGCAGGTCGGTACGGAGCGGGTCATCTGCGGACTTTCCGGTGGGGTGGACTCGGCGGTGGCCGCCGCCCTCGTGCACAAAGCCATCGGCGATCAGCTGACCTGTGTGTTCGTCGACACCGGGCTTCTGCGTGCCGGAGAGGCCGACCAGGTGGAAGCCACCTTCCGCCAGCAGTTCAACATCGATCTCGTCCATGTGAAGGCGGCCGACCGCTTCCTCGGCGCGCTCGACGACATCATCGACCCCGAACGCAAACGCAAGATCATCGGGGAGACCTTTATCCGGGTGTTCGAAGAGGCGGCAGTCGATCTCGACGACGCGCGCTTTCTCGTCCAGGGCACCCTCTATCCCGACATCATCGAATCGGGCACCGCGGACGCGGCCCGCATAAAGAGCCACCACAACGTGGGCGGACTGCCCGAGGACATGCAGTTTTCCCTGGTCGAACCGCTCCGCTCGTTGTTCAAAGACGAGGTGAGAGCCGTCGGCGAAGAGTTGGGGCTACCTGAAGAAATCGTGTGGCGCCAGCCCTTCCCCGGCCCCGGCCTCGCGGTGCGCATCGTGGGACCGGTGACCGCCGAGCGGGTTTCGATCCTGCAAGCGGCGGACGCCATCGTGATCGAGGAGATCCGCAGGGCCGGCCTGTACCGCGAGTTGTGGCAGAGCTTCGCCGTGCTCCCCGTGGTTCGCACCGTCGGGGTGATGGGCGACGAGCGCACGTACGCCTATCCGGTAGTGATCCGGGCCGTCACCAGCGATGACGCCATGACCGCGGACTGGGCCCGGCTGCCCTACGAGGTACTCGAACGGCTCTCCAGCCGCATCATCAACGAGGTTCCGGGCATCAACCGGGTGGCGTTCGACATCACGTCGAAGCCTCCCGGCACCATCGAGTGGGAGTAACGGCCCCGGCGGGCCAGCGCCCCCTAACCGAATCGGGCGCCCCTCAGACCCAGAGCAGTGTGCCCTCGTCCCCTTCCGTGCCGGCCTCCACCGCCTGATCGCACGTCGGACACCACCACCGGACCTCCAGTTGGGTGCCGCACGCTTGGTGCGCCGGGGCGACGGTCCCCGACCCCGGACCGGCGGCATCCGCTCCCCACTGCGACAGGAGGCGCAGAGCGCCCGCCAGCTCGCGGCCGGTCGCGGTGAGGTGGTAGGCCGACCGTAGCGGCCGGCGTGAGTAAGGCCGGGCCACCACGATCTCGCCTGCTTCCAGGGCCCGCAGGCGTTGTGTGAGCACATTGGTAGCGATGCCGCTGACCGCAGCTTGCAGCTCCCCGAAGCGTCGCGGCCCGTCGAGGAGTGCCGCGACGACCAGCAGGGACCACCGGTCCCCGATGCGGCTCAGCGCGTCGTCAAGCGCCCGGTGCAGGCGGTTGTCGGGGAATGCGTCGAGCTCGGCCACATCTCCATGGTGCCAGCAAATGTTCCGTATCCGGTGACCTACTGGTAACTTGCAATCAACAAGTGACTAGGATCGGCACTTGGCGAGACGGAGGAGATTCGAGCCATGGAGGACATTCGATGAGCGCGACAGATACGACAGCTATCACCCGGTCGGTGGCCGAGGCGGTGGGGCCCGCCACCGTGCGGGTAGGACGCCACGGGGGCCGCGGGGTTGGCGTGGTGGCCGGGGAGGGACTCGTGGTGACCAACGCCCACAATCTGCGAGGGCCCACGGTGACCGTCACCTTCTCCGATGGCCGTGTGGCCACCGGAGAGGTCCGCGGGGTCGACGGTGAAGGCGATCTGGCGGCCGTGGCGGTCGACACCGCCGGAGCTCCCGTCGTCGCCTGGAGCGACGTGGAACCCCAGTTGGGCACCCCGGTATGGACCGTGAGCCCTGCCCCGGGCGGCGGCCTGCGGGTGACGTCGGGGGCCATTTCGTCACTGAACCGGGCGTTCCGGGGACCCGGTGGACGGCGCATCGCCGGAAATCTGGAGCACACAGCCCCCCTCGCGCGGGGATCGTCCGGTGGTCCTGTCCTCGATGCCGACGGGCACCTGCTGGGTCTCAACACCCACCGCTTGGGCGAAGGGTTCTATCTGGCTGTGCCGGTCAACGCCGAACTTCGCCAACGTATCGAGGCCTTGGGGGCCGGGCGTTCGCCGGCCCGACGCCGGCTCGGGGTGGCCTTGGTCTCTCCCCGGGCCAGCCGGAAACTGCGCGACGTGGTCGGTCTCGAAGCCCGAGACGGTCTCTTGGTGCGGGAGGTCGAGACCGATAGCCCCGCGGCGCGCGCCGGCGTACGCCGAGGCGACCTGATCGTGGCCGTGGACGGTGCAGCCATCACCGACGCCGACGACCTCTTCGCCGCGTTGAACGAGGCAGGGAGCACGTTGCGCCTCACCGTGCTCCGGGCCACCGAGGAGCAGGTACTCGACGTTTCCTTCGGGCCGGGCAGCGATGAGGCGCCCGGGGCTGGCGCCGACGACGAGGTCGACTCCTAGTCGGAGGGGCGCGCGCTGCGGTTGAATGGCGGGTGCGGGACCCGGATGTCGGGCCGCACCTGCTTACAGGTGTCAGCGCAAGGAGTGTTGATGGATCTCGAGCACAACGTGTTGGGCAAGCTCGGTGTGCTCTCTGTCGCCACGAGGGGTGAATCGGGGGCGGGCGAGGTCCTCCTCACCCTCAATGGCAGCACCGAGGGGTATCTGGCGTGGTCGGAGACGCCGCTGGCCCGAGGGACCCGGGTGGTCGTGCTGGCCGAGCGCGGCGTGCGTACAGTCGACGTAGCAAGTTGCGACGACTCCGGCTTCCCGTTGCTCGGGTCGCTCTGAAGCTTAGGAGCAGGAAATGTTTTTTTACCATGTGCCGGCGCCCGACGAAGCAATGCTCATCTCGGGGGGGAAAAACCGGGGGGATTCACCGTTCCGGGTGGTTACGGGCCACGGAGCGTTCGTCTTCCCCTTCTTTCGCAAGGCCCGTTTTCTCACCTTGTCCCTCTTGGAGGCCGAGGTGGCTGAACGCTGCGTGACCCGCCAGGGCATCGCACTCAACGTCCGGGCGGTCATTGCCTTCAAAGTGGGCAACGATTCGATCAGTGTGGTCAACGCCGGCCAGCGCTTCCTCTCGGATCAAAATCAGATGTCGATCCTGGCCGGGCGTATTTTCGCCGGGCACCTGCGCTCCATCATCGGTTCCATGACCGTCGAAGAGATCGTCACCGAGCGCCAGAAGTTGGCCACCGAGGTTCTCGAGGGTTCCAAGGAAGAGATGTACAAGATCGGGTTGGCCGTCGACGCGCTGCAGATCCAGTCCATCGATGACGGCGATCTCGGCTACATCGCGGCAATGTCGGCCCCTCACACCGCAGCTATCCAACAAGCCGCGCAGATTTCGCAATCCAAAGCGCGCCAGCAGGCCGCGGAGGCCGAGCAGGAATCACTGCGCAAGCAGGCCGAGTACGCCCGGGAGACCGCGGTGGTGCAGGCCCAGTACAAAGCAGAAGTGGACAAGGCCCAAGCCGATGCTGCGCAAGCCGGACCACTGGCCCAGGCGCAGGCCCAGCGTCAAGTGGTGGCCGCCCAGACCGAGCTGGCCCAGCGCGAAGCCGAGCTGCGCCAGCAGCAGCTGGTGGCCGAAGTGGTCAAACCGGCCGAAGCCGAAGCGGAAAAGACCCGGGTCTTGGCGGTGGCCGACGCGGAGCGCATCCGCATCCAAGCCGAGGCCGCCGCTTCCCACAACCGGGTGGCGCTTGACCGCATGCTCATCGACCAGTTGCCCATGATCGTGCGCGAGGCGTCAGCCGGCCTCAACGGCGCCAACATCAACATCCTCAACGGTGCCAACGGGCTTGGTGAGATGGCGGCCAGCCTGGTCGGCCAAGGTTTGACCATCTTCGATTCGATCCGGTCCAACCTGAACACCTCGGCGGCCACCCACGACGGAAACGGTTCGCCCGAGCTCAGCCCACCCGCAGGGTCCTGATCGCCGTCACAGCTGTCCGGTACCTTGGGTCCGGACATGGTGGTGCGCGCGACAGCTGACCCCGAGCGCTTGCTCGATGGGCTCAACCCGGTCCAGGTGGAGGCGGTCACCCATCCCGGTGGGCCTTTGCTCATCGTGGCCGGGGCCGGCTCGGGAAAGACCCGGGTGCTCACCCATCGCATGGCCTGGCTCATCGCCCAAGGCGACGTCTCGCCCTTTGAGATCCTGGCCATCACCTTCACCAACAAGGCCGCCGACGAGATGCGTCACCGTCTCGGTGAGCTCATCGGACCGGTGGCCAAGCGTATGTGGGTGTCGACGTTCCACGCGGCGTGCGTGCGGATCCTGCGTCGCGACGCGGCGCGGATGGGCTACAAACCCTCCTTCAGTATTTACGACCAAGCCGACGCGGTGCGCCTCACCGGGTACGTGATCCGGGACCTCGGCCTCGATCCCAAAAAGTTCCCGGCGCGGTCGGTGCACGGAGCCATCTCCCAGGCCAAAAACGAATTGCTCGACTTTGAGTCCTACCGGGCGCGAGCCGGGTCCATCTTCGAGCGCAAGATCGGCGAGGTCTACCAGGAGTACCAGCAGCGGCTGCTGGCCGCCAGCGCCATGGACTTCGACGACCTGCTCCTGGTCACCGTCAACCTGCTGGAGACCTGCGACGACGTGCTGGCCAACTACCAGGAGCGCTTCCGTCACATCCTGGTGGACGAGTACCAGGACACCAACGCAGCCCAGAACCGTCTGGTCCTGCTGCTCGCGGCCAAGCACCGCAACGTCACCGTGGTGGGAGACGGGGACCAGGCCGTCTACGGCTGGCGGGGCGCCGACGTGCGCAACATCTTGCAGTTCGAACAGGCCTACCCCGACGCCACCGTGGTCGCCCTGGAGCAGAACTACCGGTCCACGCACACCATCCTGGAGGCGGCCAACGCCGTCATCGCCAACAATGCGGCCCGCAAACCCAAGTCCTTGTGGACCGAGCAGATAGGCGGCGAACTGCTCACCCGCTACCACGCCGAGGACGAATACGACGAAGCTCGGTGGCTGGCCGGCGAGATCCGCCGCCTGCACGGACGCCCGAGCCGAACGGACGGCACCGGTCCCCCCTTGGCCTGGGAGGACGTGGCCGTCTTCTATCGCACCAACGCCCAGAGCCGGGCGGTAGAAGAGGAGCTGGCTCGTCGCGACATCCCCTACAAGGTGATCGGAGGGAGCGGCTTTTACGACCGGCGCGAGATCAAAGACGTCTTGGCCTACCTGCGGGCCGTGGTCAACCCAGCGGACGAAGTCTCCCTCAAGCGCATAGTGAACGTCCCCAAACGGGGAGTGGGCGAGCAATCCGTCGCCCGGCTCGACCGTTGGGCCCGGGCCAACGGCCTCGGTTTTTCCGAAGCACTGGCCAACGCGGCGGCGGCCGGCGTGACGGGGCGGGCGCTCAACGGGATGAACGAACTGCGCCGGCTGCTCGAGGACCTGCGGGCGATGCCGCGCACCACCGACCGACCCCGCCCGGTCCCGGCGCAACCACGAGAAACGCTGCTCGACGCCACCGAGGCCACCCCTCAGTCCGCGCCCGTCTCCGATGCCGCGCCAGCCGGCAGCGCGCCGGCGGTGCCGTTCGCCGAGCAACCGAATGTGATCGAGACCCCCGACGAGGTCGACGGGCCGTGGTGGGGCGGCCCGTCGGCTCTGCTCGACGAAATTCTGGCTCGGACCGGATACCTGGCGGAACTCGAAGCCGAGCACAGCGTGGAGTCGGCAGGGCGTATCGAAAACCTCGAAGAGCTCATCGGCGCGGCGCGCGAAGCGCCCGACGTCGACGCGTTCTTGGAACAGGTCAGTTTGGTGAGCGACACCGACGACCTCGACGACCGATCGCCGGTGGTGCTCATGACCCTGCATACGGCGAAGGGCCTGGAGTTCCCGGTGGTGTTCATGATCGGGATGGAAGACGGGGTGTTCCCGCACCTACGGGCACTGGGGGAACCCGACGAGCTCGAGGAAGAGCGACGGCTCTGCTATGTGGGGATCACCCGGGCCCGGGAGCGGCTGTATCTGTCCAACGCCTGGTGCCGGACCCTGTGGGGGCAGACCCAATACAACGCGCCCAGCCGTTTTCTCAAGGAGATCCCCGAGGAACTGGTCCACGCGGCGGCGGGGGGGCACCGTCGTCCAGCGAGACGCTCCGTCGAGTCCAACCGGGAGGATATCGTCAACGCCGCCATCCGCCGCGGTCGCACCACGCCGGTGCAGGGGACAGGGGCCGAGACGTTGGGCTTGCGGACCGGGGAGACCGTGGTGCACGCCAAGTGGGGCGAAGGTGTGGTCACCGACGTGGCAGGGGAGGGTGAGCGGGCCGAAGCGTCGGTCCGTTTTCCGTCGCTGGGCGAGAAGCGCCTCCTGCTGCACATGGCCCCCCTCAAGCGGGCCTGAGCGTCAAGGATCAGCAGTTGGGGATCACCTGACCGGTGACCCGCCCCGGTGGGATGTACTGGCCCAGGTAGGTCGACGACGAGTCGGGGTCGATGGTGGCGGTGCCCACGAAGGCCGGTGAGGCGGCGACCGTCGTCGATGTGGTGGAGCTCGTCGAGGAGCTCGAGGCGGAGGTGGCGCCGGTGACCCCGTTGTAGGTCTGCCCGGTAACGAGCTCGAGGTTGTAGTTGGTTTGGGTGAGGGCGCTGTCTTCTTGGAGCAGCGCCCCACCGACGAGTTGGTGCTGGAGCTGCGTGGCGGCGGCCAAGGAGTCCGGGGCGTAGTCGATCACGCTCGTGGCATGGTCGTATCCCACCGACGAATAGGCCAGGCTCGCCGTGTAGCCGAGCGATGCCAGGGCGGATTCCGCCTGCCCCGCCTGCCCGCTCGCCCCGCTCCCGTTGGCCACTTCGATGGCCACCTGGGACGGGGGGACGACGGTGGCCGGCGGCGTGGTGACCGCGGTGGTTGTGGTGGCCGCGGGGGCGGGAACCACCCCGGCGTCGAGCCACGTGGCGATGGCGGACTGATCGGCGCCCGGCACCGGGTCGAGCGCGCCGGGCTGGGAGGTGGAGTTCACCGTGGGCATCGTGTATTGCGGGATGTTGTTGAGGTCCGCCGAGCGGAAGGTCTTGGCCAGACTGAAAATCAGGGAGTTGGGGAAGCTGCTGTCAAGGGTCAGGTTCGAGGTGATGCCGGCGATGAGGTTGTTGAGCGTGAGCGGATTGGTGGGTGCCACCTGCTCAGCTTTCTTCACGGCTGCCTTGATGAAGGCTTGTTGACGCTGGATGCGGGCCAGGTCGCTTTCCGGGTACAGCTGGTAGTGCCACTCGCCGTTGAGGTAGTACTGGTATTCGCGGGAGCGTACGAAGGCCAACGCGGTGCCCCCGTTGAGCAGGACGCAGCCTTGGGGCGCCCCGAAGCCGGAGTTGTAGTCGCGGCCGGGAGCGGGGAAGTACTGCTCGACCCCGCCGATGGCCTGGGCCACGTCGCAGAAGGTCTGGAAGTTGAACTCCGCGAAGTGGTTGACCTCGATCCCGAAGTCGCTGCTGAGCACCTGGATCAACAGGTTCGGGTTGCCGCTGTTGAACGCGGCGTTGATCCGGGTGGTGCCGTAGCCGGGGATCGGCTCGAGGGTGTCGCGGGGGATGGACAGCAGCGCCAGTTGCTTGGTTTTGGGGATGACCCGGACCAGCACGATGGAGTCGGAGCGCTGGCCGTTCTGCCCGGATTCGGCGCCTGCTTCGGAGCAGTCGCCGCCTTTGAGCGCGCGCGAGTCGCTGCCCACCACCAGCATGGTGAACGGCGGCGCGGACGACCCGACGGCCGCGGACTGCTTCGAGTGGCCGGTGATCTTGAGGCCGAGCACCGTGATGTGATTGATCTGGCCCAGGCGCCACTGCACGTAGCCGTAGGCCGAGACGCCCCCGATGAGCGTCAGGGCTACCACCACGTTGGCCGCGATGAGAATCCGGCGCGGCCATCGCCGCAGCCGGCGCTTCCGGCGTTGGGTTGAATGCCGACCGGCGGCGGGGGCCTCCGCGTCTGCTTCAGGCGCGGCAGAGGACCGTCCCGACCGCGCAGCCTTGGGTGCTTTGTCCGGTCGCAGCTGGCGGAGACCCTCTAACGGGTCGTCGCCTGAGCTAGAGCGGGATCGTCGGGTCATAGAGGAGAAGAACGCAGCAGATAAGCGCGAGGTGCCGCGCTCAGGTGGAGTCGGGATCGACCCGACGAATCGATAGTACCCACGTCCATCTCAGCGCCATATGCAGGACAGGTAAGGATTCGGCCAAGACCGCAACGGCCCGGGTTGGGGTGCGGGGGCCGGTGCTGCCTATCATCGGCGGCGACCTCAGCCGGTGCGGTTGAGCCCTTTCCCCAACGTCTTCCCGTAGCGAGGAGCAAGTGTGGACCTGTTCGAATATCAGGGCAAGCAGTACTTTGCCCGTTTCGGCATCCCGGTGTCTGCCGGCGGGATAGCCGACACCGTCGACCAAGCAGTGGTCGAAGCCGACAAGGCCGGGTACCCAGTCGTAGTGAAAGCCCAGGTGCAGGTGGGTGGCCGAGGCAAAGCGGGCGGCATCAAGCTGGCCAGCAACGCCGACGAGGTCCGCACCCACGCCGGCAACATCCTGGGCCTCGACATCAAGGGGCACGTCGTCCACCGGCTGTGGGTCGAACATGCATCCGATATCTCCAAGGAGTACTACGCCAGCTTCACCCTCGACCGGGGCGCCAAGAAGTACCTCGGCATGGTGTCGGCCAAGGGTGGGGTGGACATCGAAGAGGTGGCCGAGACCGATCCCGACGCCATCGCCCGCATCCACATCGACCCGGCCATCGGTTTCACCGAGGACCAGGCCCGGGAGCTGGTCGAGGAAGCCAACATCGACCCGGAGGCCCGAGACGGCGCCATTGGCATCCTGCTGAACCTGTACCGGGCCTACGTCGAAGGCGACGCCGACCTCGTCGAGATCAACCCCCTCATCTACACCCCTGACGGCCGGGTGCACGCCTTGGACGCCAAGGTCACCCTGGACGACAATGCGGCCTACCGCCACCCCGAGTGGGACGAGTTCCGTGACATCGACGAACTCGATGAGCGCGAGCGCCTGGCCAAGTCCAAGGGCTTGCAGTATGTGGGGCTCGACGGGTTCGTGGGCATCATCGCCAACGGGGCCGGGTTGGCCATGTCCACGTGCGACGTGGTCAATCAGGTGGGCGGCAAGCCGGCCAACTTCCTCGACATCGGAGGCGGCGCCAACGCCGAGGTCATGGCCAACGCCCTCGAAGTCATCAACTCCGACCCCGAGGTCCGGGCCATCTTCATCAACATCTTCGGTGGCATCACCAGGGGCGAGGAGGTGGCCAACGGGATCGTCACCGCCCTTGGCCGGGTGCACATCGCCGCCCCCATCGTCATCCGCCTCGACGGCACCAACGCCGAAGAGGGCCGGGAGATCCTCAAGCAAGTCGAAGGCGACCGGTTCATCTCGTTGCCCACCATGTTGGAGGCGGCTCGCAAGGTCGTGTCATTGGCAGGGGAGTCCAAGTGAGCATTTTCGTCGACCAAAAAACCAAGGTCGTAGTCCAGGGTCTCACCGGCGGGCAAGGCCGGTTCCACGGCTTGCGCAACAAGGCCTACGGCACCCAGGTGGTGGCCGGCGTCGTCCCCGGCAAGGGGGGCACCGACGTCGAGGGCATCCCCGTGTTCAACACGATGGCCGAAGCCGTGGCCGCCACCGGAGCGGACGCCTCCTTTGTGTCCGTCCCCCCGCGCTTTGCCAGCGACGCCATCTTGGAGGCCGCCGATGCAGGCATCGCCTTCGTGGTGTGCATCACCGAGGGCATCCCCGCGCACGACGAGGCACGGGTGTTCAACACCTTGGCCTCGCACCACCCCAACACCCGCCTGCTCGGCCCCAACTGCCCCGGCATCATCAGCCCCGGTAAATGCAACATCGGCATCACTGCGGGCGAGATCGCGCTGGCCGGCGGTCCCGTGGGGATCGTGTCGCGTTCGGGAACACTGACGTACCAGGCGCTCTACGAACTCAAGCAGATGGGCGTCGGAGTGACCACCTGCGTGGGAATCGGTGGCGACCCGGTCCCCGGCACCAACTTCATCGACTGCCTGGGCGCATTCGAGAGCGATCCCGAAACGCGGGCCATCATCATGATCGGTGAGATCGGCGGCTCAGAGGAGGAGAAAGCGGCGGACTTCATCACCCACGCCGTCTCCAAGCCGGTGGTGGCCTACATCGCCGGGGTGACCGCCCCTGCGGGCAAGAAGATGGGCCATGCCGGTGCGATCATCTCCGGCTCCAAGGGCACCGCGCAGGCCAAGAACGCGGCGCTGACCGCGGCGGGCGTGCAGGTGGTGCAAAACCCCACCGAAGCTGGTGAAGCGATGGCCGAGGTGGTCAAGAACCTGAGCTGACCGCCCCCTGCGAGCACGGTTGCTGTCGCCTGGTTCCGATAGCGACCGTGCTCGTGGCGCGCCGCGGGAAGGAACCTGGTTCACGTCAGGTGCGACGCGATCCTCCACTAGCGTTCTGTCGTGAGCCTTGGTTCCGGTCCGTCGCCTTCCTTGGGCGTCCTGGCGTCGGGCACCGGGACGATCCTGGCGGCCATCATCGATGCCAAACTGCCGGTAATGCTGGTAGTGGTCGACCGACCGTGCTCAGCGGTCGATTTGGCGCGTGACGCCGGCGTCCCCGTAGCGGTCGTGCCCCGCACCAACTTCGGGGCGGGCTTCGACCGGGTGAACTACACCGAGCAGGTCGTCGAGGTCCTCGAACACCACGGCATCGACGTGGTGGCCATGGCCGGGTTCGGCACGGTGCTGGGTGCCTCCATCTTCGAGCGCTACGCAGGCCGGGTGCTCAACACCCATCCCGCCCTGCTTCCCTCGTTCAAGGGATGGCATGCGGTGGCGGACGCCCTGGCTTACGGGGTCAAACTCACCGGGTGCACCGTGCATGTGGCCACCGAAGCGGTCGACGAGGGACCGATTCTGGCCCAAGAAGCGGTGCCCGTGTTCGAGGGTGACACCGAGGAACAACTGCACGAGCGCATCAAATCGGTGGAGCGGCGGCTCTATCCCGAGACCATCCGGGCGTTCCTCGAACGCCAAGAGCGACAAGGAGCCCCACTGTGAGGGTATTGCTGTCGGTGTACGACAAGACCGGCCTGGAGGATTTCGCCACGGGTCTGGTGCGCCTCGGCCATGACCTGGTGGCCAGTGGCGGGACCGCTGCTGCGTTGGGCGCCGCGGGCATTCCTCATCAGGCCGTGGAGGACATCACCGAGGCGCCGGAGATGCTCGGGGGGAGGGTCAAGACCCTTCATCCCCGCATCCACGGCGGGATCCTGGCCGACCGCTCCAAGCCGCAGCACCTAGCCGACCTCGAGGCGCAGGGCATCGCCGAGATCGGTCTGGTGGTGTGCAACCTGTATCCCTTCGAGTCGAACCCGTCGATCGAGCTGATCGATGTGGGCGGCCCCACGATGGTGCGGGCCGCCGCCAAAAACTGGGCCCATGTGGGCTCGGTGGTGGACCCGGCCGACTATCCCGCGGTGCTGGCCGAGCTGCAGGCCGGTCCCTTGAGCGACGCGCTCCGGCACCGCTTGGCGGCCAAGGCGTTCGCCCATACTGCGGCGTACGACGCGGCCATCGCCAACTGGTTCGCGGAGCCCACCGGCGAGGAGAAGCTCCCCGACACGCTGCATTTCTCGCTGGAACGAGCGCAGGTGCTGCGCTACGGCGAGAACCCCCACCAGGCGGGAGCCCGCTACCGGGAGGCAGGAACCCACAGCTGGTGGGACGACGTCGTCCAGCACGGCGGCGTGGCCTTGTCGTACCTCAACCTCTACGACGCCGACGCGGCCTGGCGCCTCGTTCACCTCCTGGCCGACCTCGGGCCGGCGGCCGCGGTGGTGGTCAAGCACGCCAACCCGTGCGGCGCCGCGGTGGCCGACGACGTGGCCGTCGCGTACGACCGGGCCTTCGAGTGCGACCCCATGTCGGCCTTCGGCGGGATCGTGGCCCTGTCCGCGCCGGTCAGCGAGCAGGTGGCCCAGGAGTTGGTCAAGCACCCCAAAGCCGATGTTCTCATCGCTCCGGGCTACGACGCCGGCGCGTTGGAACTGTTCGCCACGAAGCGCAAGAACATGCGCGTCCTGTCCGCCCCGGCCCCCACCCCCGACCGCTGGCACCTGCGCCAGATCAGCGGCGGCTGGCTGGTGCAGGAACCCTACGTCTTCGCCACCGGGCGGGGCGACTGGCAGGTGGTGACCGAGGCGCAGCCCACGGAGGCCAACTGGCGGGACATGGAGTTGGCGTGGCGGGTGGTGGCCTGGGTCAAATCCAACGCCATCGTCCTGGCCGCCGGGGGCATGGCGGTGGGCATCGGTGGCGGCCAGCAGAACCGGGTGTCACCCGGCGAGCTGGCAGTTGCTCGCGCCGCGGGCCGGGCCAAGGGTGGCGCGGCGGCCAGCGATGCCTTCTTTCCCTTCCGTGACGGCCTCGACGCGGTCGCCGCAGCAGGGGTCGCTGCGGTGATCCAGCCCGGCGGCTCGGTGCGCGACGACGAAGCCATCGCCGCGGCGAACGAGCACGGTTTGGTCATGGTGTTCACCGGCGAACGCCAGTTCCAGCACTGATCCGCCTGTTGCGGATCTGATCCAGAGGAGCCTTCAATGACAGCCATCTTCATGCCCGGAGCGCCGGTGGCCGAAGCGGTCCTGGCCGAAGTCACCGAACGATCGGCGCTCTTCGCCGACAAGTACGACCGCCAGCCTGGGCTGGGCACCATCCTGGTCGGTGACGACCCGGCCAGCGCCGGCTATGTGACCAAAAAGCATGAGACCTGCGAGCGGTGCGGGCTGGCCAGTTTCGACGTCCGCATTCCCGCCACGGCCACCCAGGCCGACTTGCTGGCCGCGGTGGCCGGGTTCAACGCCGACCCTGCCGTCGACGCTTTCATCGTGCAGAACCCGGTTCCCGGGGGATTTGACTTCAACGCGGCGATGGCCGCGCTGGACCCGGGCAAAGACGCCGACGGGTTGCACCCCACCAACCTGGGATTCCTGGCGTTGGGAGAGCCCGGGCGCCCCCGGCCGTGCACGCCCCTCGGCATCCAGGCCATGTTGGCGCACTACGAAGTGCCGGTAGCCGGGCGCCGGGTGGTGATCGTGGGGCGGGGCCCGACGTTGGGACGCCCCTTGTCCATGCTGCTGGGGCTCAAAGAAAAAGGGGCCAACGCGGCGGTCACGGTCGTCCATACCGGCGTACCGGACTGGGCGGAACTGACCCGCCAAGCCGACATCGTGATCGGCGCGGCAGGTGTGCCTTCGTCCGTAACCCCCGAGGTCCTGCGCCCCGGCGCCTGCGTCATCAGCGGTGGGATCAGCTGGGAAGGCCGGCGACTGTTGCCCGACGTCGACGAGTCGTGCGCGGAGGTTGCCGGGTGGATCACCCCGCGTCTCGGCGGTGTGGGCGTGACGACCGTGGCCATGCTGCTGCGCAACACGCTGGTGGCCGCGGAGACACGGGCGGGGGCGCGCTAGCGGTGCAGCACGGCTCGTAGGCTGTCGTCATGACGAAGGTGGCGGACCTGCTGGCCGCGGGCAGAACGTTCTCGTTCGAGTTCATGCCGCCCAAAAACGAAGTCGAGCACGCACGGCTGGCCCAAACCCTGGTGGAGCTGCAACCGCTGCGGCCGTCATTTGTGTCGGTCACCTATCGGGGCGGCCGTTCCTCTCGAGCGCGTACCCGGGACCTCGTGGTGGGCATGTTGCGCACCACGACGTTGACCCCCATGGCCCACCTGATCTGTGTGGCGCACAGCCGGCTGGAGTTGGCCGAGATCCTGGTCGAGTTGCGCCGGGCGGGCGTAGAAAATCTCATGGCCCTCGGCGGGGACCCGCCGAGCGACGCTGATGCAGGTATCGGCGAGTTGCGCTACGCGGAGGAACTGGTCGGCTTGGCCCGGGCTATCGGGGGATTTTCGATCGGGGTGGCCGCCCATCCGGCGGGCCATCCCGACTCGGTCGACCTCAAAGTCGACCGCGACCATCTGGCGGGCAAGCTGGAGCTCGCCGATTTCGCGGTCACCCAGTTTTTCTATCGTGCCTCGGAGTACGTTCGACTGGTCGACGATCTGGCCGCCCGCGACGTCGACAAGCCCGTCCTGCCGGGGATCATGCCGGTCACTTCTCTGGCGTCGATCCCCCGGATGGCGCAGATGGGGGCCGAGGTGCCGGGTGACATCGCGGCCCGCCTGGAAGCCGCCGACGCCCGCGGAGGCGCCGACGCGGTGCGCCGGGAAGGGACCGACATCTCCACCGAGCTGTGTCAGGACCTTTTGGATCAGGGGGCGCCGGGCCTGCACTTTTACACCCTGAACCGCTCGGGGGTGACCAGGGAAATCTACGCCAACCTGGGATTGGGACCAGGTGGCGAAGCAGTCATGGTCAGCCAGTAGGCTCGGGCCTTATGGCCGAGAAGATTGTGATGGCAGACGACGGGACCCTTTCTGTGCCGGTGGACCCGATCATTCCTTTCATCGAGGGTGACGGCACCGGAGTGGATATCTGGCCGGCGGCGAAGCTGGTGCTCGACGCGGCTGCCGCCAAGC
>Ga0182030_10002178_pt1 | contig 41408 bp, 29 predicted proteins | sample 812S3MmetaG_FD_121299 | JGI IMG/M metagenome (GOLD analysis project Ga0182030, IMG submission 121299) | Permafrost microbial communities from Stordalen Mire, Sweden - 812S3M metaG (Illumina Assembly) | ecosystem: Environmental > Terrestrial > Soil > Wetlands > Permafrost | place: Sweden...
CCCGGAGGGGGACTTGAACCCCCACGACCAGTTACGGTCTGCGGATTTTAAGTCCGCTGCGTCTGCCAATTTCGCCATCCGGGCCTGGCGGTTGCCTTCCACATCGTAAACCCCTGGGCGAGATCGGATGATCGCTTCCTCCAATCGGCGGCTAGCGGACTGGGTAAAGCGCGCGATACATCTCCCGGTTGCGCAGGATCGACTGTACGTACTCCCGCGTCTCGGTGTAGGGGATCGACTCGACAAACTCGGGCACATCCTTGTAGTCGTTGCTCGCGAGCCATTGCCGGACCGGCGTGTCGCCCGCGTTGTAGGCCGCCAGCGCGTACTCCACCTGCCCGCCAAAACGGTCGATCGCCTGTTTCAGGTTCGCGGTCCCCAACTCCAGATTCACCGACGGGTCCAGCAACTGCGCCGTCGAGAACCGCTTGATCCCAGTCTTCTTCGCCACTGATTTCCCCACCGATGGCAGCAGTTGCATCAATCCGTACGCGCTCTTGGGGCTTACCGCTCCGGCGTTGAACTCCGACTCCTGCCGGATCAGCGACGCCACCAGGTACGGGTCCAGCCCACTGTTTCCCGCATTGGCCACCAGTTCTTTCCAGTACGGCTGGGGGAACAAAAGGTGCCAGTAGATGACGGGCACCTGATCCATAGGCGTGGTGTAGAAGGAAATGCCGCTGTGCTTCATCGACTGCAACGCGCGTGTGTACTCGCCATAGGAGACGTATATCTCCGCCTGCGCCAGCGCTCCCCACTCGTCCGAGCCAGGACTGGCGCGAATCTCGGGCGCGATGTACTCATTGAGTGCCGCATTTGCCAGCAGCCGCGCCTTGATCAGGTGCGTATCGTTCTCCGGCAAATCGCCGGTCAGCCCCGGTTCGGGAGCCTTCTGCGCGGCACTCAGCGATGGGGCGGGCGGAGTCGTGTGCTGCGCGCCGAGCACGGCCAGACGCTGCCTCGCAAGGTTGGCGTAGTAATAGTCCGGGTAGATCTCCGTCAACCTGCGGTAGTAGTTCACAGCCTGGGGGAAGTTGTGCTCTTCGTCCTCGTAGATGCGCCCGCGCCAGTAGAGTGCGCCGGGGATTTCAATGCCCCCTGCGTAGCGTTCGATCTGCTCATCCATCAGCCGCGCCGCGTCGGAATAGTTGCGGATGCGATAGTTCATCCAGGCCGCGCGCCAGTGCGCGGAAGGCGCGTAGGTGCTGTTGGGGAACATCTTCACCAAAGTGGAGTAGTGATAGATTGCCTGTTGCGCATCGTGATTCAGGAGGTACATGTTGCCTCCCGAATAGAGTGCCTCCTCCAGCCATCGGCTGGCGGGAAAACGCTGCAGCATCTCGGCGATCACGGCGTCGTGACCGGCGCGGTCGCCCTCGTTGCGCGAGAGCTCCGCCAGCATATACAGCTTTGCCGCCGCGGTATCGTCGCCGGTCTCGGGAAGCTTCTCGACATCGCGCCGGCTCAGGCGCTTCAGCTTGAAGTCGCACACCGCCGCGTAGATGGTCAGCGCGTTGCGGTCGGCGGCGATCAGGTCCGGGCTGTTTCTGCCGATGGCGTCGTATTCAGCGCCGGCTTCGCTATATCGCTTGGCGTTGAAGAGCGCGTCCGCGTGGGTTTTGCGCTGGGCGGCGCTCAGCGGAGAACCCATCGCCTGCAACTGTGCAGCCGCCTCGGTTGCATCCTCCGCCAGCGGCTGGGTGGTATAGATCCTGGTGAAGAGGGGCGCTGCGTGGGCCGTGTCGCCCGCCAGTTGATAGGCGCGTCCCAGGGCGTATTGGAAGCTAATCTGCGCGGCCGCGGGTGAATTCGCCAGCGGAGCCAGCACCGCCAGCGCGCCCTTTGCGTCTTTCTGCTGCAAATGCGCGTTCGCCAGCAGGACGGGAGCGGTGGCAACAAAAATGCTGTCCGGATAGTGGTCCGCGAAGTGGTCCAGCAGGGCATATGCTTGGTCGGCGCGGTTTGCCTGGATCGCCGCCTGTGCGCCGAGGTAGTCGGCGTAATCGTCCAGGGCGTCGCCGGCGCGCTTGGCCAGGGCGAAGTTGGCGGCTGCGTCCGCGTCGCGATGGTCCAGCAGATACGCGTGACCCAGGGCGAGATACGCGGCAGCCGCGCCCTCGCCGGGATGGCTCTTCGCATAGCTCAATACGCCGGCATAGGCCGCCGGCGATCGCGAGGCAGCGAGCTGCTGCGCCATCGGCCGCAACTGCTCCGACGCGTGAAAGGCGCTGGTGAGCTTGATGCTGCGGGCGGTGGGCCTGGACGGCGCCCTGCGATGGCTGAGCCGGGTTGCGCTGAGCCTGGTTGCGGCAGGCGACGTCTTCCTGCCGGTGGTCGCGGCTGCCTTGCTCTTGGTGCCGGCGGGCTTTGCAAGGTCCCCGACCGGTTTTGCCGGACTCTTCTTTGCGGCCGGTGTTTTCTTTGCCGGTGTCGCCGTTGTAGCGGTGGCTGCCGCAGTCGCGCCGGCGGAGGCCTGTGCCGGCAGCCTGCTTCCAGGCCAGAGCAGACAGACGGACAACGCGACTACCTGATACAAGATTCTTCGGTCCAGCATTCCTTCACGCTCCAACCACCGGCAAACGCGGCGACAGTCCTTCCCGTCACGAGCGGAGCCAATGCCCACACTTCGACTCTAAGGCCCCGCACGCCACTCCGCGGCTGTCGCGCGCCCGCGGGAACCAGCCCAGATACACTCCCCCACTCAAGCATCGCCGGGCTGGTCTGCGCGGACGGCTCCAAAGCCGGCTGCATTCCAGGTCCGCCCAGGGTGCGCCCAGGGTGCGTTCAAGCTGCGTCCATTGCCCGCGCCCCGGCGGCGCATATAGACTTGTTCCAGCAGCGGAGAACGACCCCGCCCGGTCTCCCAGCTTCGAACCGCTGAGCACATGGTTTAGGCGGGACAATTGCAACTTTTGCGTATGCCAGCCATCCAATCTCCAGCCACGGAAGAGATACACCCCGACGTTGCCCTCGTGGCGCGCGCGAAGAAGGGTGACACGGCGGCGTTTGAGCAATTGGTTCGGCAGTATGAACGGCAGATTTTCCGAGTAGCGCAGCACATTACGCAAAACCGCGAGGACGCTGAAGACATTACCCAGGACGCGTTCCTCAAGGCGTATGAAAAGCTGGATCAGTTCCAGGGCAACTCGAAGTTTTCCACCTGGTTGGTCCGCATTGCCGTGAACGAGAGTCTTATGCGGCTGCGCAAGCGTAAGACCAGCAAGATCGTCTCAATGGACCAGGACGTCCAGACGGAAGATGGTTCCATTCCACGTGATTTCGCTGAGTGGAGGCCGAACCCGGAGCAGCTTTATGGTCAGCACGAACTCGGCGACATCCTGCGCAAGACCATTCAGGGGCTGCCTCCCGGCTTCCGCACTGTCTTCACCCTGCGCGACGTGGAAAACTTTTCGACCGAAGAGACAGCGGAGGCGCTCGGCTTGAGCGTTCCCGCGGTCAAGTCGAGACTGTTGCGCGCGCGCCTGCAATTGCGCGAGCGGCTCAGTCGCTACTTCCGGCAGAAAAGCGGGGGGCCGATACCGTGACCTGCACCGATTTTCTCAAGCAGCTTACCGACTACTTCGACGGCCAGGTGGAACCTGAACTTCTCGCCGAGGTGCAAACCCACGTTCGCGAGTGCCACCACTGCGAAGTCGTTCTGGATACCACGCGCCAGACCATCTCCATCTACCGCGAGCACGAAATCTACGAGTTCCCCGCCGAGTTGCGCGAGCGCCTGCACGCCGCAATCATGAAGAAGTGCACAGGCGCCCGTTGATCCGTTGTCCTCTCGAAACGCCCGCTCCGTCCGCCTCGCTGTAAGATGGTTCCGTCGCGAAGCGAACTCGTCCGCGATGGTTCATCCCACAAATTGAGGCCAACTCCAGATGCGCTCTCTTGCCATCGCCCTGCTGCTTGCCGCCACGATCCCAGCGACCTCCCAGACCCCCGCAGCCGCGCAGGTTGCGCCGTCTGCCCCGCCGTCGCAGGTTGCCATCCAGGTCGACTTGGCCAAATCGCTCGGTCCCTACCGGAACATCGGAACCTGGTTCGGCTACGACGAGATCAACTTCACCACCGGCAAGTACGGCAGCCAGCTCCTGCCCGAGCTGCACGACCTCTCGCCCGCGCCCGTCTACATCCGCGCCCATCACCTGCTCACTTCGGGCGACGGTCAGCCCAGCCTCAAGTGGTCCTCCACCAATGTCTTCTCGCTCGACGCCAGCGGCAAGCCCGTCTACAACTTCACCATCCTCGACCAGATCTTCGACGAGTACAAGCGCGCCGGCGTGCGCCCCATGGTGGAGCTCGGCTTCATGCCCAAGGACCTCGCCTCCGGAACCATGGCCTACGAGATGCCGTATCCCGACACCGTCAAGGGCTCCGTGCAGAGCCCGCCCAAGGACTACGCCATGTGGGGCGAACTGGTGCGCCGCGTCGTCGAGCACTTCGTCCAGCGCTATGGCCGCGACGAAGTCGCCACCTGGTACTTCGAGGTCTGGAACGAGCCCGACATCAGCTACTGGCAGGGCACGCCTGCCGATTACCTGAAGCTGTACGACTACTCCGTCGCCGGCGTCCGCAAGGCGCTGCCCAACGCCCGCGTCGGCGGCCCCGGCAGCACCGGCCCCGGCAGCCAGGGCGCCATCACCTTCCTCACCAACTTCCTCAACCACTGCGCCAACGACAAGAACGCCGCCACCGGCGATCCCATTCCGCTCGACTTCATCTCCTTCCATCCCAAGGGCCGCCCGCGCCTCGTCCCTTCCGGCCCCGGCGAGACTGCTCACATTCGCATGGGCCTGCAGAACGAGATCAGCGCCGCCGCCAACGGCTTTCGCACTGTAGCCGCCTCCGCGAAATACCACAACCTGCCCATCATCCTCTCTGAAGCCGACCCCGAGGGCTGCGCCGCCTGCTCCGCCAAGGAGAACCCGAACAACGCCTACCGCAATGGCCCGGTCTATCCCACCTACACCGCCGCCGCCATGAAGGCGCTCGCCGACCTCGCCGCCGAGAACAAAGTCAACCTCATCGGCATGGTCACCTGGGCCTTCGAGTTCGAGGGCAAGCAATACTTCGAAGGCTTCCGCACCCTCGCCACCAACGGCATCGACAAGCCCGTGCTCAACGTCTTCCGCATGGCCGGCCTCTTCTCCGGCGATCGCGTCTCCGCCACCAGCTCCTCCGAGGTTCCGGCCGAGGACATCGCCAAGTCAGGCGTTCGCGCCCAGCCCGACATCGACGCCTTCGCCACCAAATCCGCGCACGAAGCCGCTGTCATGGTCTGGAACTACCACGATGAAGATCTCCCCGTCCCGGCCACCCAGGTCACGGTCAAAATCTCCGGCATTCCCGCCGGCGTAAGCAAGGTCCTGCTCGAGCACTTCCGCATCGACGACACCCACTCCAACGCCTACACCATGTGGGTCGCGATGGGCTCGCCGCAGGACCCCACACCGGAGCAGTACGCCCAACTCAAGGCCGCCGGCCAACTCCAGACCCTCACCTCACCCACCTGGCTGGACGTTACCTCCGGCGCCGTGACCGTCACCACCACCCTCCCCCGCGAAGCCACCTCACTCCTCCACCTAACGTGGGACCCCTCTCAGCACTCCGTGCGCACGATGCAACATGACCCGAATCACTAGCTCCGGTCGTGAGCTGGCAGGCTGCGCGGAACGATGGGACGGGCGGGTACGCCCGCGACCGTGGTCCCTGGCGGCACGTCGCGGGTGACGACCGCGTTGGCACCGACTGTTGCGCCATCGCCGATATGCACGCCGGCGAGGATTGCTGCGCCGCGGCCGATCCAGACCTCGTTGCCGATGACGATAGGCCGAGCGATATTTCCGGAGTCGCGCATCGGGGTCGACGCGAGGCGTGCGTGGTTGGCGTCGCGGATGCTTGTGTACTCGCCAATCATGGTGCCGTCGCCGATGCGCAGGCCGGCGAATGCGACGAGGTGGACTCCGCGAGAGATCACGACATGGTTGCCCAGTTCAATCTCCGCGTCGTACTGGGTCTCCAGATGGAGATCGGGGTAGAGCAGAAGGCCCTCGCCGCAGCGAACGCGGCCGGTGCCGAAGACGTGCACGCGGCCCAGCACCACGGCAGTGGAGGGCAACGGATAGATCAGCGCGGCGCGGAGCCGCGCATAGGAGCGCAGCCGGCGAAGGTACTCGCGCGGAGCAGAAGACACCCTATAGGCAATGGTGAGTGGCGCTGCCAGAATCTCTTTCGCGCGGGGCATTGGCATGGCAGTCTCGGCTCCCAGTTGCGGTTGCTGGTTAAAGGTTCACTACCGTGCCGTCGTGGTCCCAGTGGAGCGGACGGCGCTTACCAGGGCCGTGGCGGGCTGACGTGTCCTCCTTGCGTCTCCCGCCAGGCCTGGCGCATCAGGCCTGCCATGATCTCCGCTTCCCGGGCCCGTTCCTTGCGTGACGGGTCGGAGCTGTTGCGATTGCGCAGGTTGCGAATTCCGTAGAGCCCGAGTTCCAGCCAATAGGCCAACCGCGCCTTCCATCCGTGGTGTTTTCGGTAGTAGAGGAGAGTGGAGCGCATTCTCCATTTCACCACCTGGGCGGCCGTTTTGGAAAAGGCGAGCGACGCCAGTTGGCGGCTGGATTCGCCCCCGACGTGGGTCACGACCACATCCGGCCAGTATGCGACCCGGTAGCCCGCGGCCTTGATGCGACGGCAGAGGTCTACCTCTTCATAATAGAGGAAGAAGGCGGGATCAAAGGCACCGGCCTTCACCAGCGCCTCACGGCGCAGGATGGAGAAGGCGCCCGGCACCCAGTCTACGTCGGCAGGAACCTCGGGATCGGCCCAGGTGCGGTCGAGCGCGCCGAAGATGCGCGACCCTGGAAAGCGATGAGAGAGGCCGGTGAGCACCATTGCATCGCTGGCGATGGAGTGGAAGCGCCGCGCGGAGGGCTGCCACGCTCCGTCCCTGCTCACCAGACGAGCGCCTCCGACTCCCACAGCAGGATTTTCCTCCAGGTGCTCGACGGCATGACCCAGAGACCCGGGATGGAGGAACGCATCTGAATTGAGCAATACAAGATAGCGGCCCTGGGCCTGTTCCAGGGCGAGGTTGTTGGCTGCGCCGAAACCGAGATTTATATCGCTCGCAATCAGCCTGACGACCGACTTTGAACCGGGAACCTGACTGGCCGGGATGATCTCGCCCATCACCATCTCGGCGGAGCCGTCCTGTGAGCCGTTGTCGACCACCAATATCTCAACCATCATGGACTCCGGCAGCTGGGCACACTCCACCAGGAGGGACTGGAGACAGTCGCGCAAGAGATCGCGAGTGTTGAACGAGATAACAATCACCGACAGATCGTATGGATAGGACGAGAGTAGTTTCACGATGGCTCGACCTCGCACAGGCGGCTACGCAAGGCCGCAGCCAGAAGGTCGTGATTTCTGGAGAGGTTGTAGGTGGACTCCACGGTCTGCCGAGCCGCGCGGCCCATGGTCTGGCGCAGGGCCGGGTCGCGAACCAGCCTGGCGATGGCGTCCTGCAGCAGCCCGGGGTTGCCGGCGGCAACCAGCAGGCCATTCTGGTTGTCGAAGATCAACTCGGGAATTCCGTTAATCCGGGTGCTGACGCAGACCACGCCCAGCGCCATGGCCTCCATCAGAGCCACGGGAAGTCCCTCGGCAAAGCTGGCGAGGACAAAGATATCTGCATTTGCCACAAGGTCCAGGGTCTCGGCGTGATTCAGCGCGCCGGTCAGATGGACCCGTTCGATCAAATCCGAACGCCGGCACTGCTGCTCAAGGGCTGGCCGCTCGGGACCATCTCCTATAAAGACGGTGTGCAGCGCGAGGCCTTCGCGGGCCAACTGCGCGAGAGCCTCGATGAGGATGCGGTGACCTTTGGCGGCAACGAGCCGGCCGGTGCATACGATTCGAACCGGGGCGTGGTCCGCAATGCCGTCGGCCTGCTCACGGTTGGAAGCTGGCTGGAGCGCGGTGCAGTCGACGCCCAAGCGAACGACGTCGATGCATGACGGATCGAGACCTGGAGCTACGCGCAGCGCCTGACTGCGCGCATAGTCGCTGATGCAGATGAGGAATTGGGTTGACTCAAACTTCTTGCGCAGGAAGAACCGCTCCTGGTCGAAGAACTCATCCGGGCCGTGGATGGTGAGGGACCAGGGGACCTTCCATGCAGCGGAGACCAGGTAGCCGACGCTCGCAACCGGGCCGGCAAAGTGCACATGCAGATGGCGCAGCGAGCGTCGACGCATCCAGTCGCCCACCAGGAGCGCTTCGGCAAGATAAAGCAGCGCAAATGCACGCTCGCGAAGGTCCCACATGCCGAGGCTGCATGCGGCGAGGAAGCCTCTGGCAGCAACCACCGGATGGCTGAGAAGGATGCGGATGAGCGAGAAGAGTTTGCCGATCTTGCTGCCACCCTTGACGTAGAAGGTGGTGCCGGCTTCGTCTCGTTCAACTTCGGGAAGTTCCGCGTGGGGGCGATCCGGGTCATTGATGGAAGCCACTTCGATCACGAATCCCCGCTGTCGAAGTCCGAGGACTTCTTTCAGAAAGAACGTATGCGAGACAGCCGGATAGCGGCTAAGGAGGTAGCCGGTTTTCGGCATTTCGCCGGGATCGAGTGGAATCGGCATATGTCAGTTTAGCTTTAGTATAATGAACCTTAAGCGCAGCCGACTATCGTCACGCGTCCGACCCGGACCTCAGCTCATGCATTGCGCGCGAAGCCGATCAGAAGAATCTACTGAATCGTTGACCCTGTCCCGCGAAGCGAGACTGCGCAGTTCCTATGAATGCGGAATGAACCGACTCATTCGTCGAGGTGAGGCCGTTTGGCATACGTATTTATCATTCCTCTTCTTATTTCGATCTATTACGTCGTGCGAGGCGACCGCGATAAAGCCTTTCTGAATGTCTACCTGCCCTGCACCTTTCTTCTTCCTGCGTACTACGCCTGCCGCATCCCGCATTTTCCGCTCAAGTTTTCCGGAACAACGACCCTGTTGCCGATCGGGCTCTCACTGCTCTTCTCTCCGCCTGTGCGATACAAGTTCCGGCGCATGGATCTGTGGGTTGTTCTGTTTGCGATCAGCTATGGGTACGGCGCGTTCCGAGGTTCGTCGGATTGGGTGGCCAGCACCTATGAGGTCGTGGACACTGCCTTCCTGGAGATGGTGGTGGCCTACTTCGTGGGACGCATGCTGATTGAGCCGGAGCTCCGCATGGAGACCGCGAAGCGCATCGTGCTGTTTATGGTGGCGCTGACGCCGTGCATCCTGTTCGAGTACCGCTTCGCGCAGAATCCGTGGCTGATGCTGGCGCAACGGATGAGGCTCACCGGCATCAACTGGTTTGAGCAGCTGCGCGAGGGCCATGCCCGCATCGCCGCGTGCTATGGCCACGCCATCCTGGCGGGCATGGCCTTCCTCTGCGCGATTGCGCTCAACTTCTATCTGCGACAGATCTACAAGAGGGACAAGGCGCGCCTGGGACCATGGATGTCAAAGCTGCAAGAATTCCAGATTCCGATGGCGCTGCTGACGCTGTTTCTTCTGATGACGGGCTCGCGGTCGCCGATAGGATGCGCGGTCCTCTGCCTGATCATTGTGCAGATTCCGAAGTTTGAGGACATGCGGACGGCCACGGTCGTAGTGCTGATCGTGCTCGCGATTGGGGGGATTGGCGTCTATAGCTATCTGGACCGATATGTAAACGCCGATGTCGGTCTCACCGAAGAGCAGAGCAGTGCGATCTACCGGCGCGAGTTGATTGAAGAGTACCAACCGCTTCTGGAGCGGGGTGGCTGGCTCGGCTATGGAGTGTTCAACCATCCAAAGGTGCAGGGGCTTGCGTCGATCGACAACGATTATATGCAGGTCCAGCTATCGCAGGGGAAGGTGGGACTTTACCTGTTTCTACTGATCGCGGCGGAGTCGATATGGACAACCATCGGCTTCGCCGCGAGGTTTCAAAAGCGCGAGAGCCTCTTTCTCGTCTTCGGATTAATGGGTGCTTTGTTCGGCCTCTTTCTCTCCCTCACCACCGTGTACCTCGGGGAACAGCTGACCCAGATTCTGTTTCTGCTGGTTGGCTGGTCGCAGTCGCTGACGGACACCGGTACTGAGGTTGAGGTAGTGGAGCCGAAGTACAGGTTCCAGCGCGTCATCGCGTCCTGAGCGGGACGCTCGAAGGGATCTGTGGTGACCGGCGATCAGTCGATTAGTGCAGTTTCCCTGTTGGTGTAGAGGAAGGCACGGGTCTCGACGCCGGTTGTTCCCAAGAAAAACGGCACTTTACAGGTTCCTGCGATTCACAGTAACAGGAAAACTGCTCTAGCTAGGGGAACGGGACGACGAAGAGGACGCTCCTGCCGATGGTCGCGAGCAGCGCCCACTGGGCCAGCAGGGCGCCCGTCTGGTCCTTCCGCGAAAATTCGCCGAGCTTGAGGGCCGCGGGAACAAAGATGAGCGGCTGCAGAAAGAGCCAGACCCGCTGTGCCTCGTAATCCAGAATGCCGGTGGCTTCGACCGCGATCAGCGTCAGGGCTGAGGCGATCATGGCAATCCAGACGACGTTCCTGCGCTGGGGGCTCTTAATCACCTCGACGAGGAAGAATACCCCGAGAATTTCGGGCACAAAGCCTGAGCCGAGCGAGAAGTTGTAGATGTTGGACGCCGCCGCGTAGAGACCGTGCGGACGCTTCTCGATCATCTTCTGAACATGCAGCGAGTGAACAAAGCTTGCCCAGGCATGGTATCCGGTGGCGAGGCTAAACGTAACGTGAAGCACAAGGAAGAGGCCCAGGGCGAAGCAGCCTGCCTGGATAAGTCTGAGAACGGCGCTCTTCCGCCACTGGGCAAGCCATAGGAAGCCGATCCCCGAGCATGCGACGAAGGTGCCGACAACTAGCAGATTGTAAGCGAAGAGTGTGGCGAGGAAGGCGGAGAATCCCAGGAGGAGAGCGAAGCGTAGACCCCTCTGCAGGGAGTAGACCCACGACGCCAACATGAGCATGGACAGGACCGGATAGACCTGATCGAACTCCGGGTAGACGAGGCCGATTGCGGGGCACAGCGTCCACAGAAGGCAGATCAGCATGCGGTCCCTGCGGACGCTTGTCCAGATACCTGCGAAGTAGTACATCGCAAGGACCGAAGCGGCACTCAAGACAGCGATCAACAGCGGACCGGCCAGCGTCGCTCGAGCGCTGCCGAGGCCGTCGATGAGCAGAACATAGAAGAGAATGGGGCCGGCCGGATGAGTGGACGAGTGGAGTTGCAAGGTCTGGTCCTGAAACGTCGCGATCCAGCCGGACTGATGGACGAAGCGCATTGCGTCGGTGTAATAGCTGGTTGTCTGCGGGTCTTCGACGATGCGCTGGAGCCAGTTCTGCACCGTGGGCCTGGCCTGAGAGATGACCTGCGCCATATCCACGCAGAACATGGACGCAGCCAGGATGAGCAGCGCGACCCAGGGTCGCAGCCTGGGATTGTCGAGGTTGCGATGGACAAAGAGCACGCCCAGTAGCGTGGGGATCAGAAGGAGGTAGATGCCGAAGGGCCTGAGCCGGGCGAAGCCGGCGTGCCATGTAAGCAGAGGAATGACAACCGCGGCCGTGACCCAGATGAGCACTCTGACCCGCGCGTTTGTCTCTGGTGAGGCGGCGCGCGGCGGAGTTTCCCGCGACCCTCCATCGGGAGGCATCTCCTCGATCCGCTCCGTCGCGCCGGCCATGCTGTACCGGCCTCCGGCGACGCCAGGTTGCTTTCTTAGCGAGACGGCCAGGAGCGCTGCGATGGACGAGGCGGGTGCGGCAATGTCTCTATACACTGTGGGACCCCATATCTGGTAAGCAGTGTGCTATCCGGCTCGACACCAGAGGGCGGTGTCTCCTTGACATGCCCATGATTGCAAGATGGTTGCCAAAGCGCAAGAAGTCGCTCTGCACGCCCGTCGACGGACGCATTGTGCGCAATTTGAGTGGCAAGGTGCGTCCGGCCGCGCGCAGCATGTCGCCCGGCCGGCGATGAGCGCAGATGTTTGCGGCTTATGGGAAAAAGTTTTCCCATCGGCGGAGGGAAGACGCGTGCGCATGGCAGAGGCCTAAAGGCTATTGCACGAACCGGACGCCGCTGACCTCCCAGGTCAGAACGGTCATCGAGTGGGGGGAAAGAGAGTAGGGCTTGCCGGGATCGAAGGACCTGTCGAGGTCGCCCTTGGTGACGACCTTCTGGCTGTCCTCATTGGTGTCGTTGATATTGGCTGAGGTGAGGCGGCTGATGTGTACAAGATTCCGCGGCGCGGCGGGACCGGAGAAGGTAACGGACAAGGCGGCGCGACGATCCAGATTGAAGAGGATGAGGCTGCAGCGCTTGCCGTCGGTGAAGGCGAAGGACTGGAGGTCGTGCGCCTGGCTGAGTTGGATATCGCCGTTGGCGCTCTTGCGCTGCTCCCAGGTTGGGTCGGGCCCGGCGTGCACCGTCTTGATCATTTGCGGCGCGATCGCCGAGTTGGCGAGGGCTTCGGCGAGGAACGTGGGACGGACGCGATCGGTCTCTCCCCCCATGTCCACGACCGAGCCCCATAACTTGATATATTCGCGCGGCCCGCGATATCCGGGACTGGTGTTGTTGAACTGGTTTTCAAACTCCGGCAGCCCGAAGAGACATTGCAGCGCCACATTGCCGTCGCGCAGCATGAGCAGCATGTGGTCGGCGACGGCGAGGCCCGCCCCGAGGGACGGCACCACGGAATCAAGCACATTCTGCGAGACGCTGCCCTGCGTAGTGCTGAGATTCACCTCATATGCGGCGAGCTTGACGCCGGCATCGGCCGCGATCTTTGCCTGCGCAGCGACCTGACCTCCCGGCCGGCTGTCGAGCGCCTCAGGCTCCGCGAACATCGGGCCGAAGATGGCTTCCGTACTGCCGGCATCGTTGAGCGAGTTGAAGAGATAGGGCGCAATGTCGACGGTGTCAGCGTGGGGGTGCTGCGCGACCTCCTGCTGGGTATACCAGGGCACGGCCGACCATCCGTCCATGATCAGGTCGAACTTCAAGGGGTCATAGAAGTGTGAGCTTCGGGCGGCGGCGAAGATGGTGGAGACGCGCGTGGCGTAGGCGATAGGATCGGGGATCGCCTCTCCGGGAAAGGAACCCCAGTTCCAGGTCTCGTTTCCCAGCTCGAGATGAATCACGGGGAAAACCTGAGTCCATGGCGCAGCCTGACCTCGAGCGGCTCGCTTTGCTCCGTAATCTGTCTTGGACGGCCCGGTGGCGGGGCCGGCAAGATACTCAATCAAATGCTGAGTCTCAGAGACAGAGAGCCCCGCCGGGACGACGAACCATGGTTCCGCCTTGACCGCCTGGCAGAGCACAAGGAACTCATGCAGGCCGATGGGGATGTCGTCCTGCTCGGTTGCGCCTTCGCTGTATCCGGCGCGCCGGCGCGCGAAGGGAACGGCGATCAGGTCATCGAGGGTGCTGCCGAAGTTGGTGCCGTTGTCCATATAGCGCAGCACTCCGGGCTTGAGTTCACGCAGCCGGCGCACGACGGCATCGCGAAAGTCCGTGGGATTGTCATGGCCCGCGGCCTCGATGAGGGCGGCATCGTCGAGCAGCGCCGACGACCCTGCCACCGAGAATGAGACTTGCACCGCGCCGTTGACGGTACCATCCTCTTTGGCGTCGAAGGGGAACGAGTAGTCCTGCCACTCGGGGACGAGGGGAACGGTGCGATGGAGATAGTTGATGGTCCCGTGGTTGGTTAGGCGCGCGACGGAGAGGTTGAGTTGATCTGCGCCTTCGATGCCTTTGGCGCGAAATTTGAGTGTGTAGACGCCGTTCAACTGCAGGAATGAGCGGCCCTCCCATGTGTCGAAGTTCGAGGTCACACCCGCCGATTGCCCGGGCGCGGAGGCGCTGAGGCGCAGAGCCTGCTTCCCTGGAGAAGCTTTGGAGAGATCGTGAAATTCGGTACCAAGAGTTCCGCCGCCCGATGTGGAAGGCCACCAGCCAGACGCTGCGTTGCCCGGAAAGCTCATGCGCAGGATGTAGACGTCGCCCTTTCGTGGTGGAACCTTGAGCGCCCCGAAGCTGACCCATATACCCTGCTTTGCCGAGCTGGCGGCCGTGGTGCTGGACTCCACCGTGCCTGTCTCTCCCATCGCCGCACCGGAGATGAATTCAAACGCAGCGCCCCTGGCGAAGTTCGCCGGCCAGCCGCTCCACTCATCGCTGTCGGAGCAGGAGTTGCCTTTGACGAACTTGCATTGCAGGACGGTCCTCCACGTCTCGCCCTCGAAACCGGGATTGCGGAAGATGAGATTGCGCATCATCTGTCCGGAGTCGTAGTAGGTCTGGCCGCTAAGGTTGATGCCAAAGTGCCTGACGTCGGAGTGGATCACGGTATTCGTTACAACAATATTGGTGGCTACGGTCTGTGCCGCGCCGGCTGCTGCCACGGCTAACGTCAGAAGCTGGAGCGGAACGAATCGAAGGGAAGCACAAGCGCGGCCTCGCCGCGAGGGCGTGAATGCGGTGGGTGCCATCGCGCGGCTGATCCATAGACCGGGAACCGGCCTAAGAGCGGGGTGGGTCGACGGCTTGACGGTAGACCTCCAGGATGCGATCGATTTTTTTGCTCCAATCATAGTGTTGTTCGACCCTGGCGCGACCGCCCGCGCCGAGGCTGGCGCGAAGCTCCGGGTCTGCGGCGAGTTTTCTCATCGCCTGCACGAAGCCTTGCACGATGGATTCGGCGTCGGACGGATCCACCAGGATGCCGCACGTCTGGTCGATGTACTCCGCAGGTCCTCCCCAAGCCGTGGCGATCGCGGGTGTGCCGGTTGCCATCGCCTCCAGCACGACAGCGCCGCCGCACTCGTAGATGCTGGGCAGCACCAGGGCCGTTGCTGTCTGGAGGTGATGGACGCATTCGGGCTGGGGCAGCCATCCATGAAAGCAAACTCTTCCGGCGACGCCGAGCTGCTCGGCGAGCGAGGCCCATGCGGCACGCATCGGGCCATCGCCAATCACTTCAAGCCGCGCCTTGGGAAGGTGGGTCAGAGCGTGGAGGACGAGGTCGAGACGCTTCCAATCGACCAGGCGGCCAACGAAGAGGAAGCGCGGTGCGGCGGACGGGCTCTGCGCTGAGGCGCGGTCCAACGACCCGGACCCAGACCGGCTGGGAAGGGTCCAGATGGCGAGGTCGACGCCATTCTCAGGAATTTCGATGACGGTCCCGCGAACGCAGGATGGCAGCGCGAGCCGCGTGCGCTCGTTGGCGACGAGCAGCAGGGCCGCGTTCCTCTTGCCTGGGATGATGCGGTTGATGAGGTTGGCGCTGCCGCGTGCAAGCGCGACCGAGAGGCGGGTGAAGAGGGACTCGTAGCCTCGAAAGGCTGGAGGGTATTCCATGCCGCCATTCATCGGACCAATGATGACAGGCACTCCGAAACCATCGAGAAACGACGGCGCCTTAGGCGAAACGGGAATTGGCTGATGGACGAGGTTGACGCCATGATCGCGGATCAACGGCTTGACCATGGCACGCTGAATGCGCTGATTGATGAGTACCATCAGCGTGCCGAAGGTTGCCTCGGCGACGCGGCGCGGAAGAGGACGGCTCATCTGCCAGATGATCTTGTGAAACCATCGATCGGGAATATAAAGGATGCGGCCCTCCTCCGCGGGGAAGAGGGATTCGAGCTCCGGCCGGGTGCGCCCATGCACGATGAGCCACGCCTCGATTCCACGCGCACGCAGCCGCGCGAAGTAATGCAGAGGCAGCGAGGCCTCTCCGCCGAAGCGGAGCGAGGCGTTCTCTGCGACGACCGCGACCCGGAGGTCCTCAGCAGGGTTGGATGGCATCGGTGGGTTGACTCACTTTCGTTCATCCACTAGGAAGGGCGGGGACTTGCGAAGCCTTCTTCAGCGTACATCGGCGTGGAGGTCAGGAAGCGAGCGACCGCGGCGCAAGCTTGCGCCCTTCTTCCGATGCAGGCGCGGTGGGGTTGGTCTTGCGGTCGAGGACCCCCTGCATTACCTCGCAGAGTGATTTGCCCCAGGCGTCCCAGTTGAGAAACTGCTCGAACTGATCGCGGCTGCTGGCGACCAGTTCGCGATAACCAGCTGGATCGGCAATGGTCTTGAGGATCAGGTCGGCATAGTCGCCGCCGCGCGCCTCCATCGGGAGCAAGAAGCCGTTTAGTCCTTCGCGGACCGAGCCGCGGGTGCCTCCGGTATCGGTTACGAGGGCCGGCAGCCCATAAGCACTGGCCTCGCAGGTTGCGATGGGTGTGGCATCCGCGCGTGTGGGGAACAGCAGAAAGTTCGATTCGAGAAATAGTTGGGCGAGCTTCTTCTGTTGCTCAGGGTCGTTCTTGTCGAGGAAAGGGACCACGCGGAGCTTTGGGTGCTGGTACTGCTGCGGAGGCACGCAGCCGCAGACGGTCAACTCCGCGTCCACACCACGCTCCCCAAGGCTGGTGAGACATTCAAAGGCAATCGCTCCGCCTTTGCGCTCCCAATCAACCCCCGCCAGAAGCAGCCGGACAGGACCGCTCAACGGATGGTTCAGAGCTTCTTCCCTGGTGGGCACGGGAGAGAGATTTGCGCCAAAGCAGACTTTGAACGTGGTCCCGGGGCTTGCTCCGTAGTGCTTGCGGGCACCGTCCACGGCCCAATCGGATGGATAGACAACCGCCGCGGCACGATGGATGGCGGCGTCCTCAATGCGGTCGCCTTCGGCGATGGCGAAGGAGGACATGGAGGAGAACTGGGGATAGTACTCGACGAGGTCGGCCCAAACCAGATCCGAAAAATAGATGATGGGAAGATCGGTATTGAGGTGCGCGATCTCCACCGACGCCGCGGGGGCGAAAAGGATGTCGCAGGGCTGCTCCTTGAGGCGGCGCTCAAAGACATTAGCCAGGCGCCAGGAGAGGACGCGATTGAGGTCGGTGATCCAGTGCTTCCCCGTGAGTCGGAAGAGCCAGCGATCGACGCGGTAGGTGTTGTCAATGATGAATCTGGTGATGCGCGAGTTGTCTGGGCCAAGGTACACCACCTCGCCGGCGTGGGCCTCCAGCGCCTTCGCCATGCAATAGAAGGTGCCCGACCAGGAACCCAGGTTGCGGGCATCAAACCGATGAACGAAGCCAATCCTGATCCTGAGACTCATCCGGAACTCCTAGCCAGCGACTCTTGCCCGGTGGCTGCAATCGGCCAGAATAACCCTGAAAAGGAGACGCCGACACAAACAGGAAGGGTCCGCGATCGGCGAAATACAATTGGAAATCGAGACTGGTAAAAGTATAAGGCATCTTCCCGCAAGAATCAATTGGATCAGGAGCTGAAAATAATGACAAAATGCTCCATCTTTTTATAAGAATGGGCAACTTTGTGCTGCGCAAAGCGGAGGAACCAACTAGAATCATCGAATAGGTCACTTGCTCGGCAGCTAACTCGGAACCTTGACGTTCGATCCATCGGAATCGCAGGTCACCAGAATTTTTTCCGGCAAATCTACTAATTGCCTGGATCTATTGGGATATTCAGTAAGACGGAACAGCCTGACTTCAACCGGGAGCGCCATTCGCCTTATGACGATAGAAGCCGACGAGGAAGACGTACTGGTCCGGGAAGATCATCCAGATGCGACCCAGCATCTGGAGAAACAGGCCCTCAAAGGCACGTACTACATCGTCATCTTCTACGCCTTTTCCCTCTCCCTGCGCCTGGGAAGCAGCGTGGTGCTGACTCACCTGTTCTCGCCAGAGTACTTCGGCGTGATGCAGTTGCTCACTACAGTGCTGGTCGGCCTGAACCTGTTCTCTCACATCGGTCTGGGCGACAGCGTGATCCAGAATCCCCGCGGCGACGAACCAATATTTCTCAATACTGCGTGGACCTTGCAGACGCTGCGTGGGGCTGCGTTGTGGCTGATGACGGTCCTTCTGGCGTGGCCGGTTGCCACGTTTTACCGCGAACCACGCATGCTTTGGCTGTTTCCCGCGCTCGGCTTCGGATGCGTGATCGCCGGATTCAGTTCGCCCAGCTTGCTGAATCTGACACGCCATATGGGCGTTGGCAAGGTCGCATTGCAGGAACTGCTCTCCCAGGCTGCCCAGTTTGTGGTCACGCTGCTATGGGCGTTGCTTCAGCCATCGCTCTGGGCGCTGGTCGGGGGACGGATGGCCTCTGAAGTGGTGCGAACGGCCTTCAGCTACCGCCTGATCCCGGAGCTCCGCCCCAGCTTCACGCTCGACCGGGAGTGCGTGCGCTCCATCCTCACCTTCGGCAAGTGGATCATGCTCGGATCGGGTCTGGCCTTTCTGGCGCAACAGTCGGACCGGCTGATCCTCGGGAAGCTAATTACATTTGTCGCACTTGGGGTCTATGGCATTGCTTACTCACTCTCCGACCTGCCGCGCTCAATCATCTCTCTCTTCACATCGCGGGTAGGTTATCCATTTATTGCAAAGTTTGCACAGCGTCCCCGGGAGGAATATCGGGAAATTGTAGCGAAATACCGGCTTCCCGTACTTACAGCCGGCGGCTTAATGCTTATCGTGATGATATGTCTCGGCGATGAATTCGTACTTCATGTATTTGACAAACGCTATCATGACGCCTCGTGGATGGTCTGCATTCTAGCCGCGGGACTATGGCATACGCTGCTCTATAACACGTCCAACCAGGCAATTTTGGCGCTGTCGAGGCCGCACTACAGCGCAACGAGCAACCTGGTGTACTGTATCTCCCTATTTATTCTCATTCCGCTGGGATTTCATTTCTACGGCATCGCGGGCGCGGTAGTTGCAGTTGCAATCAGCGATGTGCCGGTCTACTTCGTGATCCTGCATGCCTCCTATCGAGAGAAGATCGGGATGTTTACCCAGGACTTATTGATGACGGGGGCCTTCGGCGGCGTGCTGGCCGCGTCCCTGCTGCTGCGGATCACGATGGGCTTCGGCAATCCCTTCCGCGGCATCCACATCTGAATTCTCCAGAACCTCATAGCTGTTATCGAGTCCATGCCCTATGTGGCCGAAAACAGCGAGTAGTAGCCAAGGGTTGCGAGTACCTGCTTCATGCGCTGCTCGCGCTCGTAGGCCTGGGGGGTGATCTCGACGAATGGGCGGACCTTGCCGGGCGCGATGACGGTCCTTCCGTTGTCGAGCATCCCCATCCCCTTCGCCTCCGCGAGCCACGACTTCGCCTGACCACCCGCGTGGAAGCACTTGATGGAACGGAACGGCTCATTGCGCAGCAGTCTCGATCCGGTGACACCCAGCTTTCCCAGGACGCGAGACTTCTGGCTTCTGTGCCAGCAATGCCAGTAGCTTGGGTCCAGATGGCCTCCGCCCATGCGCATGGCCAGCGCGGCCCAGACAATGGCTTCGATGTGCATCTCATTCCTGTGAAAGCAATCGAGGCGGCCGATCAGCCAATTGAGCCAACTGAGATCCGGGGGTGCGCGCAGATGCGCTACGCCGATGTCGACGTGATGGGCCAACCGAATTCGCTTGGCCATCGCCGAACGCACGGTCTCCGGAGGATAGAGGCAGGTGGGCTTCTGCCACATGAGGAGCAGACCTTGCGCAGGAGTAGGTTCGAAGCGAAAGCGATTCGGAAAATAGAGATCGGGATCAAGCAGCACCATCTCCTGGCCGGGAGAACTCAATAGCAGAGGGTCGGTAATCTTGCGCCAGCACGGGTGGCCCTTGCGGAAGCGCCGCAGGTTCGGAAGGCCGTGAAAGATCTTCGCCTCAGCGTCTGCAAGATCGTCCTCCGCATAGACCGACCAGCGATGCCCATGCGTCCGCTGGCGCAGCGCAAGCTCCTCCGTCAACGCCATCTTGTCCTGAATTGAGTCGGTGATCAGATGCAGGTGAATTGGTTCAAGAGTGTTGCGAAAGAGGCTCTCGAGGGCGTAGCGCGCGTATCCGAGCGATCGCGGCGAGAGTACCATGAACACGCGTCTCGCCTGTGCGTGCATTCCGTTTCCGTGGTCCCGATTTTCATTCATAAGTTGGCTTCCTGCCGCTTGCGATCCTGGTGGTATTTCGTCGTTCATTCATGGCCGCCAATGCCGGAGTAGCGTCTATTGCATTGAGATCGGCGCGTTGACCTCATCCCAACCCGGCGACGGGTTCCTCGGAAGGGGTTTGTTCGGCACCTTCGTTGAAGCAGGAACTGCCGACCACGAAGGGCGTGAACTTGGGCCTCCAGCGAATATTCATGGCGTCCGTGCGCGCCTCGAAGTCGTGGACGTCGTTCCTGACGGAGCGATTTACGCGGACCAGACTGACCATATTTATGATCGCCGCGACGCCGGGGACGTCGATGCGCTCTAACAGGCGGGCGGCGCGGGCCAGCGTGGCTTTTGTCGTCTTGCTCGCGGTGGTTACGAGTATCGTGGCGTCGGCGCATCGAGCCAGATATTCGGTCTCTGCCGAGCACAAAAGAGGAGCAGTATCGATGAGGACGATCTCATAATCGTTGGTCAGCTTCTGAAAGGCGTCGCTGACAAAGCTTGGCAGGGGAGCAACGCGCAATGGGAGCGACTGCGCGGAGACGGCCGGCGACTGCGGCCCGGGCCGGATCATCGATTGCGGCAAGGGCGAGGCAGCCGACCGACGCGACGATGGCTGATTAACGTCGTTGAGTTCCGTGCTCGCATAGGCGACCGGATTGGCATTTCCGGAGGCATCGATGGTGATGACCTTGCGACCCAGTCCTGCCAGGGCGTGGGCGAGGTTCTCCAGAATGGATGAGGTCTCGCCATCGTCGTCGGTCGCAGTCAGCACGAAGGTGCGCACGCCGGCTACGCGTGTAGCATGGTCCACCGCGGCGGCGAGACGGAGGACATACTCGTCAAAGACCAGCTGGGTAACGTCTTTATCCGCGAACAGAGACCCGATTGGGGAGAAGCCGAGGACGCCCTCGATGTCCTCGCTGGTGTAGAGATGCGGGTCGAGATAATCGACAAGCAGGGCAGCCGCGAGGCCCATCAGCAGGGCAACCGGAACCAGAAGCGGCGCGAGCATCTTGACCTTGTTTGGTTCCGGGGCAAGGGGCGGCATTGCCGCAGAGAAGAGATGGGCGGAGCCGGGAGAGCTGCTCTCCAACTCCAGATTGTCGATCCTGTCGTCCACCTGCATGTATCGCGCCTGGAGTCGATCGATGTCCGCCTTGAGTTCATTGGCCCGCTGGAAGTTCGGCGCGGCGAAGTTGGCAGCGGCCTCATCCTTCTGCAGTTCGCCCTGCAGGCCGGCTTCGATCATCACAGCGCGGCGCACGTTCGCATGCAGCCTGTCCTCCAGCTGTATGGCAGCATCGCGCCGCAGATTGTCCTCGACATCCTTGATGCCGCTATCGATCTGCTGTATTCCGGCCGCGGCCAGACTGCGCAGGGGATTGTTTGCAGTGATGTCGGCAGACTGGTCCATCAAGAGGCTGCGCTTCTGGCCCGCCGCGGTCTTTACGGCGGCGAGTTGCGGATCGTTGGCGATGGCCGCGTCGGCTTCCGCATTCAGGGCCCAATTCGGGGAGGATGGATCGCCTGCCTCCAAGGCCTGGACTTGCGCTTCAGCCTGGATTCGTTGCTCATGTGCGGCGGCAAGATCAGCCCGCACCTTGGCCAGTTGGTCGTCGTAAGGATTGGAGGCGCCCGGAGCCCCTAGCACCGCAACTCCCAGCTTCTGTGTAATCCCGGCCTGTTCCTCGAGCGTGGCATCGAGGTCTTTCTCCAGGGCGTCGCGAGTGTCACGCAGAGTGGCCAGGCGCTCGTCGGCCCCATAGAACTCTTCCTGCTTTGCCTTGGTCAGATACGACTGGGTCACTGCGTTGACGATGTCGGCGAGATGGGCGGGGTTCTTGCTAAATAAGGTGATGGCGATCTGATAAGTTGTTTCGACTCGGCTGACGGTCAGCGAATGCTGGAGGCGCGCGACAGCGGCCGGCTCCGTCTCGCCGGGGTATTGCCAGACGCCTGGAGGCAGGCTGCGGATGGCATCGGCAATCACGTCGTAGCGGGTGATGCTATGCACCTGCTGCTGCATGTAGGAGTCGTATGGATAGACCGTCTCAGGATCCTCATTGAGGGTCTTGGGGAAGGTGGGCGACACGTAGATGAGGCTGGTGGCAGAATAGGACGGCCGGTAGTGCATGAGATAGACCGCGCTCGTGGCCAGCAACGCAAGCGTGACCAGGGTCGCGGCGAACCAATGAACCCGCAGGCTTCGCACGGCACGAAACCAGAGCGTGGCGCCCTTTGATGTGGGACGAAGCGGCAGCAGCGGCGAGGTCGGCGGTTCCACGTTTCGCCAGCCATTCGGATTGATCTGCGTTACGTGCATCCTATCGATCTCCTTAAATGCCCTGCATATGGCCTGCGTTCCATGGAGGAGTTCCTCCCGTACGGTTACGGGCCAATCAGCGCGGCCAGAGTGATCATGGTTGCAGCAGGACTAAGCTTGGTCAGGACGTACCCGACCTTGTTGAATCCACTCTTGGGAATGAAGACCACGTCTCCCGGATGCAGTGTGACTTCGGCTCCGCCGCCGGGCTTTAACAGCTGCTTGAAAGAGATGGTCAATTCTTGATTGCTCGTAGTCTGCACGATGTGGATGGTGGGATTGTCTCCCGCTTCGTCGCGCAGCCCGCCCGCCTGGGTCAGGGCCATCTTCAGGTCGAGGTCCGCGGTGATTGCGACCGGGCCGGGCTTTTGCACCTGGCCGATGACCGAGACAAACTGCTGCTGCTCGATGGGGACGTAGATCTTGTCTCCCCGGCGCAAGCGGATATCCGACAGCGGACTGCTGCTCATCAGGAGCTGGCGCAACGCGACGGGCACCACGGTATCGCTTCCGCGATAGATGATGCATCGATCGGGAAGCCCGTCCTTGGATGCAGGGTTTACCAGCAGACCACCGCGCGCGATGGCATCCAGCAAGGTCGGCGTCGTGCCGTCATAGGGCAGGATCCCCGGATGCTGGACGTTGCCAAAGATCATGACGGTATTGGACCCGTACTTTTCGACTCCGAGAGTGACCGAGGGGTCGGTGTAATAGGTGGCGAGCAGATCGCGCACCGCCTTTGCTGCCGCCTCACGGGTGAGATTTGCCACCTTCACCGATCCTGCGATATCGATCGTGATCAGACCGTCGGGGCCGATCTCATAGGTGCGCGAGAGCTCCGGGTGACCCGCGACGTAAAGGTTGATGGTGTCTCCCGCGCCGAGTTCATAGGCCTCTTCGACCGGAGGCTCAAGCTGTTGCAGCGCTCGCAGCGGGCTGATCTTCAACTGCGGGTCCTGCGACGCATCGCCCCCCGCCGCCGGCTGCGCATCGCTGGCGAGTTGCTGCGCGGTGGCGCGACCTGCCAGAGAGCCCAACAGCAGGGTGGCGCAGAGCGGGATGCTGAGAATTCTGCTCATCGTCAATACAGCCTCTCCTTCAGAGATACGTATGTTGCGCCTCAGCTATAGCTCGGGATGTCTGAGGTCCGAACCATAGCCAGCGCTTCGCAGATGCCCGTCAGGCAGCATCTCGGCGAAGCGGAGTCGATATCGACGATCCACGATCGGTCCTGACCCAGGTAGCCCGGGTGCTTGACGCTTTGAGAAGCTTCGGCATCAAGCGAAACTTCCACAGAATGTAAAAGGGCGCGGTGGCCAGAAGCAGCAAGGTGCCTGCAAAATCAGGTCCGGCCCATGCCGCCGCAATCACGTGGCAGGCAAGTACGCCGAGCGCGACCAGCGCATATAGATGCGCCCACGGCAGAGGAATAAAGAACTCGGCCCCCAGTGCGGCCACAGCAAAGGCCATGGGCAGGCCGGCCAGATCGAGCACCGGCTCAATCAGTTGCAGCCGGCCCCTCGCGATGCCTCCTATGAGCGGCAGAAGCCACTTTCTTGCCACCCACAGTCTGCCTCCCTGCCAGCGCGCCTGCTGGCTGGCCTCACCCGAGGAGGAGGACGCGCAATAAGAGGAGACGACCGCATTCTCAATGAAGCGAACGCTCTCGCCCACCATCACCATGTGAATGTGATACTCGAGGTCCTCAACCACAGAGAGGGCATCGTAGGGGACCTTCTCCAGCAGCCGTGCGGTAAGCGCAAATCCGTTGCCCGAAATTCCTGCGGACAGACCCATCCGCTCTCTTCCGGCGGACCGGACATAGGTGAAGGCGCGAAAGGCGAGGGCCGCCAGCCGGCTTCTTGCGCGGTCTCCACCGCTGTGCATCTCGTAGCGGCACTGTGCGGCAGCTGCTCCCTCGCTGAGCGTGCGCAGAACTTCCGGAATCAGGTTCTCAGACACGATTGAGTCGGCATCGACAACCAAAACGGCCTCCGCTCCGCCCTCCAGCGCACGCTTGAAGCCATAGCGCAGCGCGTGGCCCTTGCCCCTTGCGGCGATGTCGTTGAAAACGAGCAACTCCGCTCCGGCGTGCGCGGCGCGCTGCGCAGTCGCGTCGCCGCAGTTATGGGCGACCACAAGGACCCTCGCCATGCCGCGGCCCGAGTCCAACAGGCTCCGGACGCAATCCTCAATCGAACCCTCCTCGTTGTGCGCGGGAACCACGACGGTGAGACGCGGTACCGGCCCGGCCGCTCGCCGCTGCCTGCGCGGTCCGAATAGAAAGAGCGAGGTCACCGTCAGCAACTCGAGGACGAGGGGCAGAGTGATGGCAGTCAGGAGTCCCGCGAGGACCGTTAGGAGCGTCGCCATGATCTTGTTTCCCCCTCCAAAATGCGCGTTTGGGAACGGTTAGCGGTGGATAGCCACGCATGGCTGCGAGCTACGAGGATCCGGCAGACGTTTCTACCGGAGGCTTCGAACCTATCCGTTGACCGTGCCCGTCCTGAGAGCAAGACCTTCCTGCATCGCGCGACTTGGCTCCGCAACCTTGCGGCAGATGTCATAGAGCATGACCAGCTTGAGCTGCACCCCGCTGGAGGGCGTTTGCGCGTTGTGCCGAGGCTTCATCGAAGCGCCGAAGCTTCTCTGTTGCGCACGGACCGCACGGACCATCGCGTCCTCCACACTGGAGACGATCTTGAAGCGCGCATCGAGCTTTGCCCCCTGAAGCACGCGAACTTGGTGGGGTCGCAGAGCTGCGAGGAATAGATATTGAACGGGCGATAACTGGGAGTGGAGACGAATCAGCTCTCCCAGGGTGTCGATGCCGAGGCAGGTTGCGGGAGAGAGATTCACCACGATGTTCATGCGTGTCTGCACCGCGCTGCCTGCGATGGCGACGAACTCCTTGAGGGAGTTGCCGCAGAGGTTGCCATGCACGGAGATCACGACCGCATCGTCGGCCGACTTCGCCGATACGCCGGAGCCTGCGCTGCGCCGCGACTGCAGAGCATGGGGAACAAACTGCTTTGGCACATGCATGGCCAGGGCGACGCCGTTGGAGAGGTAGCGCCGGGTGAGGCGCATCGGCTCCTGGGAGCACCGGTAGAACCACTCGAGGCCTACTGCGCGCATCCACCGGGGAGCTCGCGGGATCGCGCCGGCTATGAAATCCAGGGTCCCGCCGATGCCGATGCAGGCGGGGACGGCGAGGCGGTCGCGATGCATCGCGATCCATTTCTCCTGCTTGGGATTGCCGAAGGCCACTAAGAGGATGTCCGGCCGTGCAGCCTCAATTCTTCGCAGGATATGCTCATGGTCCATCTGTTCGAGCGGAGTGACGGGAGGCGAGTAGCGGCCGCAGATCTCCAGGTCGGGATATCTCTCCTGTAGGTTCTCGGCTGCCTTGCGGGATACGGCCTCCCTTGCCCCGAGCAGGAACATCCTGTATCCACGGCGTGCCGAAAGTTCGGCGAGCCTCGGCACCATGTCGACTCCACAGACCCGTTCGCGCAAGGGACGGCTGAGCAGTCTTGAGACCCAGAGCAGAGGCATGCCGTCGGGGACGACCAGGTCGCAGCCAAAGAGGATGCGCTGCATCTCGGGATCGTCAATTGCGTTCTTGACGAAGTCGACGTTGGCGGTTGCGAACTGGTGAAAGCCTCCGCGCCGGATGCTGGCGTCGATATAATCGATCGCTTCATCCATCGTCACATTGGAAACAGGGACACCCATCAGGGCCAAAGTCTCTACCAAATTTCTGTTCGGCATTGGTTTGTCCTCTTTGTATGAGTCGGCGCGGCCTCCGCAGAAGAACGTGTGGAGGGTTTTCGATTCAGATCAATGTGAGGCTTGTCCACTTACCCGAGAAGCAATTATGTGACCAAAAGTGTCACAAATAAGTCCGAGTAGAATCAGTTGGAGCTATTCGTTGCACAGAGTCAATCTGCAATCGCTTGCACCTACAGGTGGTAAAACTTTTCCATCTCTGCCAGAATTGTGGCCGCGTTCCAAGCCGCCAATATAGTGGGCCAATGCAGCAGCGCGGAGCCATCATTTTGGTGGCTGCGACCGCTGAGTTCGAATAGGTACACATATCCCGTCGCGTGTCCCGCTGTGGGACCGCCAGAGCCTATTGCAAACAATTAGCGAGTAATATCCAGAAAAAAACTAAAGCAACGATCGAGCAGCTCTTACGAACAGTCCGGGCCCAAAAGAGTGCGGTTCAGCCTAGCTAAAGTGGTGCGAGTTAGGAACAGTGGCCCAGTGCACTAACGGAAGTTGGCAACATGATAAATCGGATTATCGATAAACTCTGGGACAAACTAATGATATCTTGGTTAAGATACGTCTGTCAACCATTTTCACCGTACCCGCGCCGAAACTGCTTATCAATAGTTCAGAAGAACTGAAGTTCAGAAGAACTGATCCAGCAAGTTAGAGAGAAATTGCCGCAGGGCGAGCAATTTCAAAATCTTGCAAAGCCAGGACGAGTGGGGCGGGCCGCAGCGAGCATGCCTCTACGCTGTCCGGCCGTGCGGGAGACAAGCATGGTGAACCTTGTTTGACAATCTTCGCGAAGACTGGCGCACCTACCAGCATGACCTCGCGCGTCAGGGTCTTTGGGCGATGGCGGTCTACCGCTTCGGACGGTGGCGCTACTCAATCGGGCCGCGCGTTCTGCGCTTGCCGTTCTCCTTTCTCTACAAGCTGCTCAAACCCCTATCGGAGATCCTTACGGGAATTGAGCTGCCCTGCGAGGCTACGATTGGACGGCGCTTCCGTATCGACCACTTTGGCGGCATCATCATCAGCGGAGACGCAAAGTTCGGGGACGACTGCATCCTTCGCAACGGCGTCACCGTGGGACTGCGCTCCACCGGTGAGCGCGGCTCTCCTGTGATCGGCGATCGCGTGGACATCGGCGCAGGGGCCAAGCTGCTGGGTCACATCCGCATCGGCAACGATGTGGCGATTGGGGCCAACGCGGTGGTGCTCACGGACGTTCCCTCGAACTCAATCGCGGTGGGTATTCCCGCGCGTGTGCTGCCCCGAAAACCACGACCGCCCAGCGCAACAGGCACGGCAGATGCCGGCGGTGTCGGCTCCAAGGAGGTCCAGGTCTGATGGATCAATCCAATGCTGCGACCACGCTGGCCCAGGACAGCAACAAGCCGTCGCTCTCGGTTGCAATCATCGGGCGCAACGAAGGCCGGCGGTTGGCGCGGTGTATTGCGTCGGTGGGGTCGATCGAAGGGATGGACGGAACGATTGAAGTCATTTACGTCGATTCGGGCTCAGCGGACGGCAGCGCGGCCATGGCTGCGGCTGCCGGCGCCCGGGTCTTTGAGACGGATTCCCCGAGGCCGACCGCGGCGCTTGGCCGCAACATTGGCTGGAGAGCGGCGCGCGCCGAGTTCGTCCTCTTTCTCGACGGCGACACAATTCTGCACTCAGCCTTTCCTCGTCGCGCGCTCGATGCGATCGCGGAGGACCGGACGATCGCCGCGGTGTGGGGCCATCGCCGTGAGATCCACTGCGAGCGGTCGCTTTACAACCGGGTGCTCGACCTGGACTGGCTCTTCGCTCCGGGCTTTACCGAGTACTGCGGAGGCGACGTGCTGATGCGCCGCTCCGCTCTGCTGGAGGTTGACGGATACGATGGCGCACTAATCGCCGGCGAAGAGCCTGAGCTCTGCCGCCGGCTGCGCTCACGGGGCCACCGGATTCTGCACATCGACGCGCCCATGACCGGACATGATCTGGCTATGCTGCATTTCAGCCAGTATTGGAGGCGCGCGCTGCGTGCCGGCTACGCCTACGCCGAGGTCTCAAGACGCTTTCGCGATACGGCGGACCCATTCTGGGGATTGCAAAGGAGACAGAACCTGATACGCGGCGGCTTCTGGTCGCTCTCGCTGGTATCGGCGGTCGCATGCGCGCTGCTGTTTCGGTCGCTGCTCCCCATCGCACTGTGGATGATGTTATTGCTTGTACTCGCCGCACGTTCGGCCTGGCTGACGCGCTGGAAGTCCAGCTCGATGGCGACTTTGCTTCTCTACGGCGTTCATTCTCACCTGCAGCAGATCCCGATCCTGGTGGGGCAGCTTCAATTCGTGCGCGACGCGGAACGGGGAACGAGCCGCAAGCTGATCGAGTACAAGAGCGGAGAGGGATAGGCAGCGCGCCCGGTGGCATCCTCCCGCCGGTCGCGGCCTAATCACAAGCGGGCACCGAGTTTCCCACAGGGCCTGACGCGTGCCGGGGCAGAGGTATCTCTTTCCAGTCCAGCCACATTCGCCGCGCAAGCCGCCGGCCCCGGCAGGACTGCTGCGGCACGGACTGGTAAATTGTTACCCCATCTGCTACATATTTTGAGGGATTTTTGCGGGGAATGTGCGCGAATAGACTTCCAGTCAAGCCTTAGGGGGCTATATTGCAGTTCATAGGCCCCCATAAAAGGTCCCTTGCGCCGCGGAATCGCGGTTGCTGCGGCGGGGACGAATCCTGATTCATTGCGACGGTTGGCAGGCCCCCCTTGGAAATTTTGCGGTTGGAATGAGGTACGCAACGATGAAATGCTTACGTGATCTATGCGCCATGAGTCCGCTGGCGGCGATGCAAAGACTTTCGGCGGTATTGATTTTAGGTGCCTGTGCGGCCGCTACGGGACAGACGGTGTCCCTCAACGACTCCTCCATCGTGCATGCCAGGACCAATCGCATCGGCATCAATATCGGGTCGGTCGACTACTGGGACAATGGCCAGATCCTCAAGAACCTGATCGGCTCCATCAACCCGGGATTCGAACCTCTGATCAACCAGCAGATCTGGGTCTTGAATGCGGCTGGGAGCACGACGACTTTCACAGTGCCCGATACCTGGGATGGAGTTCCACCCAACTACTGGGCGGGCGGCACCTTCACGGTGGTCTCGACCCAGTCGGGCGGAGCCGAGCTTGGGTGCACAGGAACGATTGCGTCGAATACAGGCCCGAACTATCCGGTCTCGGGGGTGACGAACTGGGTAGCCCCTGCGGTGACGGTGTCTTCGCGTTGCTCGGCTGCGTTCAGCGTCGGAGACATAATTATTATGAGCAAGTCGACGTTCCCCACGCCTGAATCATGGTGGGAGAGCAGCACGGGTGGGTTCTGGGGCAGCGTCGGCGGCGGCGGCCAGTTGCTGTCGGACACCGCGGACCTGTGCGCGACGTGCGGCACGCAATCGCTGAATATGAACGCTGTGGTGAACGGATCGTACGCGGCCGCGACCTGGTACTTTGACACCTCCGCCAACGTCGACATGTTCGTGCAGATGAACGGGATGTACCAGATCACCTTTTGGGCGAAGGCAGCTTCCGGTTCCCCGGCGCTGAACATCTCGGCGCAACGGTACTCCACCGGCGGATTCAACTGCGGCGCCTACACACCGAGCCTGACATCCGCGTGGCAGCAGTACACGCTCACCTGCACGGCGTCGGAGTCGGCGGGCACCAGTCCAGGGACGGCCGTCGTTTCATTCCGGACGACGGGAGGGTCGGTCTATCTCGACAACGTGAGCTTTGCGAAGACTTCCTCCGCAATCAATAACCCAACCATACTGCGCGACGAGGTGGTCCAGACCCTGCAGAAGTTCTACGGGCCATCCGTCAACGGCACTCCGGGCATGTTCCGCTACTGGCTGAGCCAGAACGCGGAGACCCTGGCGAACTGGACCGAGCCGGACTTTGCGTACGCGCCAACCTCCGCAGGCCCGGGCTACTTTGAGGGCCCGAATGGAGCGGGCACGGTGAGGCTATCGCTGGAGGATTACCTGATCCTCTGCCAGTTCTTGGACGCCCAGCCATACCTCGAAGTTCCGGTGACGTTCTCCACGGCAGATGCGGCGAATCTGATTGAGTTTCTGGCGAGCCCGTCGAGCACGACCTATGGCGCACGCCGCGCGGCACTCGGCCAGACCGCGTCGTGGACCAGCGTCTTCAGCACGATCCATCTCTCCTTCTGCAATGAGTGCTGGAACGGCTCCTCCTTTGTCGGTCAGTCTCTTCCCTACCGCAGCGGCACGCCCAACGTACCGAACACGAACAACCCGGAGTACTACTACGACTACAGCATGAGGGCGAAGCCGATCTTCGCGGCAATGCGCGCGGACGGATACTATTCGCCGTCATCGTTTGATCTGGTGATGAATGCGCAGACCGCGGTCAACTACACCATGGACACGGCGATCCAGAGGGCGCAACCCGATTCCATCGAGATCGAGGGCTACTCCTACTCGAATGTGAACAGCTACAGCCCGGACTCCGCGCTGTGGGGCCCGGCAATGGTGGAGCCGTATGAACGCGTGGCCAATCCCAACGACGCCACGAACTACTACAACTCGGTGCACGACTATCAGTCGCAGAGCACGTGCGGGGCATCGGGGACTTCGGCCTGCAACGTGAACATCTACGAATGGGGCCAGAATACGCTGTCGGGCTCCATCGACCAGACGCACATGGACTATATCAATGCTGGCGCGGGTGAGGGCGTGGCGATGGCACTGCAGCCGCTGCTGAACCTGCAGTACTACGGCATCGCCAACCAGTCGCAGTTCGCGCTCACCGGCTACCAGAACGGCGCGTTGAATGGCCTCACCGCCAAGCTCTGGGGCGATGTGATCGATATGGGCGGCGCCACCAACAACGTGCGCCCGGCGTTTCTGGCGATGTCACTGGTGAACCAGTCCATTATCGGCCCGATGTACTCCTGCCCGATTACCGGGAACGCGACCTATAACTTCGCGGGCAGTTCGAGCAACGGAAGCCCCACCGTGCCTGCGCTGAACAACGTCCCCTACCTCTATGCCTTCTGCTTTGAGAATGGCGCTCAGCGCTCGGTGGTGCTCATCAACACCGATCTCTCAAATAGCCACACCGTCAGCTTTGCCGGGACCAATCTTCCCAGCGGCAGCGTGACCGAGCGAGAGTACGCGCCGAGCCAAGTGGACAACTTGAACGAAGCGCCCACCGGGGCTGCGACCAACATGACTCCGGCGACCGTCGCTCTCTACACGTCAAGCCTCTCCAGCCCTTCTTCGCTCAGCCTGCCTCCTTATTCCGTGATTGCGCTGGATTTCACGGTCGCGTCCCTGGGGACGGTCGCGACTCCCACGTTCTCTGAGGGCGGCGGGACGTATACCGGCGTGCAGAGCGTGACGCTCTACGACACAACTCCGAACGCAACCATCTACTACACGACGAACGGCACCACCCCAAGCACCTCTTCTGCCGTGTACAGCGCCGGTTCGCAAATATCGGTCGGCTCGAACGAGACCATTGAGGCGATTGCGGTCGTCTCCGGGTATACCAACAGCGCCGTGGCGAGCGCGGCGTATGTGATCAACCTGCCGGTGGCGGCGACGCCGACGTTCTCCGAGGGCGGCGGGACGTATACCGGCGTGCAGACGATCACGCTCTACGACACAACTCCGAACGCAACGATCTACTACACGACGAACGGCACCACCCCAAGCACCTCATCCTCCGTCTATAGCGCGTCCAATCCGATCAAGGTCGGCTCGAACGAGACCCTTGAGGCGATCACGGTGGCCTCCGGATACACCAACAGCGCCGTGGCGAGCGCGGCGTATGTGATCAACCTGCCGGTGGCGGCGACTCCCACGTTCTCTGAGGGCGGCGGGACGTATACCGGCGTACAGACGATCACGCTCTACGACACAACTCCGAACGCAACGATCTACTACACGACGAACGGCACCACCCCAAGCACCTCTTCTGCCGTGTACAGCGCCGGTTCGCAAATATCGGTCGGCTCGAACGAGACCATTGATGCGATCGCGGTGGCCTCCGGATACACCAACAGCGCCGTGGCGAGCGCGGCGTATGTGATCAACCTGCCGGTGGCGGCGACGCCGACGTTCTCCGAGGGCGGCGGGACGTATACCGGCATGCAGAGCATCACGCTCTACGACGCAACGCCAGGCGCAACGATTTACTACACGACGAACGGGACCACCCCGACCACCTCATCCTCCGTCTATAGCGCGTCCAATCCGATCAAGGTCGGCTCGAACGAGACCATTGAGGCGATTGCGGTCGCCTCCGGGTATACCAACAGCGCCGTGGCGAGCGCGGCGTATGTGATCAACCTACCGGTGGCGGCGACGCCGACGTTCTCCGAGGGCGGCGGGACGTATACCGGCGTGCAGAGCATCACGCTCTACGACGCAACGCCAGGCGCGACCATCTACTACACGACGAACGGAACTACGCCAAGCGCCTCTTCAACGGTCTATAGCGCGGGGACCTCGATATCGGTGAGCACGAGCGAGACCATCAAGGCAATGGCGGTGGCCCCCGCGTATGCCGGCAGCGCAGTGACCAGTGCGGCATACCAGATTACGGTTGCGGCATCGCTGATTCCTAACGGCACCTACTCCATCGTGAACCGGAACAGCGGGCAGGCGATAGAGGTGCCGGGCTGGTCCGGCGCACAAGGCACGGCCTTGGATCAGTGGTCGGTGAATGGCGGCGCCAACCAGAAGTGGCAGCTGACCAACCTGGGAAATAATCTGGTCGAGCTGGTGAATGTGAACAGCGGTCTCGCGGCCGAGGTGAGCGGCTCCTCCACAGCGGATGGAGCCCAAATCGACCAGCGTCAGTACGTGGACACGGCGAATCAGATATGGAGCGTGGTCAGCGTCGGCGGCGGCTACTACGAGCTGGTCAATCAGAACAGCGGTCTGGCGCTGGAGGTCCCAGGCTGGTCGGGCACCCAGGGCACCCTGCTCGACCAGTGGAACGCCAATGGAGGCGCCAATCAGGTATGGTCTATCCAATAAGAACGGACCGCGCGCGAGACGCGATGGTAGCCGCATTCAAGCGGCAGCCTGCGACGCTCAAGAGCCGGTCCCGGCCAGGACCACCCTGATAGTGCGCAGGATGATGACCAGATCGAGCAGGATGCTCCAGTTCTCGATATAGGTAACGTCCAGCGAGATGTAGCTGTCGAAGGACGGGTCCTGGCGTCCGATCACCTGCCAAAGGCCTGTAATGCCAGGGGTGACGTCGAGCCGGCGGAGATGACTGAGCTTGTACTCGCGGACTTCGCTGGCGATGGGCGGGCGCGGGCCGACGATGCTCATATCGCCACGCAGGACGTTGAAGAACTGGGGCAGCTCGTCCAGCGAGTATTTGCGCAGCAGGCGCCCCAATGGGGTGATGCGGGGATCGTTGCTCACCTTGAACAACACGCCATCCCGCTCGTTCAAGTGCATGACGTCGGCGCGCATCTTGTCCGCATCACAAACCATGGTGCGAAATTTGACGCAGGGAAAGACGCGGCCCCTTTTCCCGATGCGCTCGGAGAGATAGAAGATGGGGCCCGGCGAATCCAACTTGATCGCGATGGCGATGGCCAGCATCACAGGCGAGAGCACGATCAGCGCCATGCCGGAGAGAACCACGTCCAGCAGCCGCTTCAGCAGGAGGCGGATCTCCGGGACGTGACCGCAATGCAGCGGAATAGTGGGAAACTGGCCGACGTACTCGATCGGATTGTTCCACGCGAGCCCATCGTACATGTCGGGCACGACGCGAAGGTCGATCCCATGATCGCGGGCCTGGTCGAGTATGTCCTTGACGATTCCTCGTTGACCGGGAGCGGTGAAGAATATCTCATCCACGAAATGCCTGCGGGCGTGCTGGAACATGGTGTCGACGGTGCCCACCACGTCGTCGCACGCCGAGGAGCGGGACCCGTCCTCGTTGCACTCGATGAAGCCCTTGAAGGTATAGCCCAGCTGCCGGATGCTCTCCAACTGGCGGCGGAGCGCCTGCGCCTCGGGTCCGGTGCCGACGATAAGCACATCGCGGGTCCCGACGCCGCTCTCGAAGCTGCGGTAGAGCATGAGGCGATAGATAAGGCGGCGCAGGCTGAGAGCTACGGTGACCAGCCCCACCGTGATGAGGACGATGCTGCGCGGAATGTCCTGAGCGTGGATCAGGTAGAGGGTCCCGGTGAACAGAAGACCGGATGCAAGGCAGGCCTGAACGCTGACGCTTTGCTCATGCAGGATGTTGGGGAGGCGCCTGGGCGTGTACAAGTGCAGGCGCCGGCTGATGAACAAAAGCGAGGCGGTGAACCAGCTTAGCAAGGCGAAGAGCACACCCAGCGAACGACCGTGAATAAGCGTGCCGTGAAAGAAGTCCCGGACGCCGGCTACCGCTCCGTGATGCCGCTCGTAGACCAGAGCGAGCATGGCGGAGAGAAGGATGGTGCCCGCATCCGCAGCCATCCACAACTTGACGGTACCGCGCCAACGTCTCGAGGGATCCGCGGCGGAGGGTTCCGCCCAATCCTGGGTTGTTCCGATGGGGGCAGCAGAGATGCTTTTCCAGAATTCCGATATCGCCATATAGCCCTCTACAGACCTTGGGGTTGGCTACGACGCCAAGCAGTAGGTGAAGTGACTTTGTGCGAGTTGCCAGGGTTGACGCCTGACGTATCTGGAGCAGGGCTTTCTCAACAGTTAAGGGAGCGACCTTCAAAACGGGAACCATCGAAAAATACTTGCTGCCAAATTATATTTGGCGCACTATACGCTTGTCAACCACAATGCTGTGGTTGCGTTAGAACACTACATGGTTGCCTCACGCCAAAGTGCGCTCGTCGGACAGGGTTGCGACCAAGAGTTCCGGACGTGACCCTCTCAAGATGGTCCACATGGCGACGATGGTGAGCAGCATTCCCGGATAGATCTCGAAGAACACCCGCCACTCCATCGGCCAGCCCCACAAGATGTGCATCGCAATCCAGAGAGGCACAAACCACTGCACGGCCTTGAGAGTGGGAGGCAGGAGCTTCCAACAGCGAACAACAGCACCCAGGTATACGGCAGACGAGAGGATCGCGGCCAACGCATACTTCGCATTCTTGTGCAGGTAGGTGTGGATGAGATAAGTGCGATTGTCCTCCGCCACCGATCCCAGGTTATGGCGGTAGTGAAAGACGAGCCCGCCAGCAATGGCGAGGTACAGGATGCTGAGCAACGCCGCTTGCCGGACCGCAATCGCAACCTGCCCGCGATGGACCCAGGCAAAGAAGGCGAGGCCCGGCACGATGAAGGCAGTCTCTCGATTGAGCGAAAACAAGGCGGTCAAGAGAACCAGTTGCATGAAGCGCTTGCGGCGGACCGCCCTCAAGGTCAGCGCCGCGATGCACAGGGTGGGCGGGTCGTAGATGTAATTGTTGTGCAGCAACGCGACGAGCATCAGGCACGCGAACACAGTGAACAGAAAGGGGAATCCGGACAAGACGAGACCAGGGGCAGATGGCTCGGCCGCATAATACGCCGTCTCCGACTCGAACACTGCCGCGAAAACGGTGAAGCAGACAAACCACACGATCAGGCACAGGAAGCTATCGAATGACTCGTCCTCATCGGCGCCGAAGAGAAATGGTCGGACAAGCCGGTTGGCCTCCAATCGCCTGGTTGCGGCCTCTCTCCAACTCGCCGGAATGATAACGTCCGCCGCGCGCAGCATGGAGGGGACCAACTGCCGGCGGACGAACGGCTGCCGTGCCGTGCCTAGCTTCATATCAAGCAGAGTTGCAGGCGGATGCAGAGCGATCCCGCCCGGGCCTAGGATTGGGGCGGGCCGCGCAAGAAAGCCCATCGCTAATGTGAGAAGCAGTCCTAGCCCGGCGGCGCGCAGGAGTCGTCCCATTGACTGGCCTCATTCTGTGCGAAGGGTTCTTCAACTCTATAGAACCGTCGTTGTCGCAGTGCACGCTTCTCGTCGGCAATGAGGGCAGGAGCCGATCGAACCCTCAGGCCCTGCGCCTCTTCCCGCCCAGAAGACAACTAGGCGCAAAATGCCACTGAACTATCTGGCCCTCAGCCGGCGCCGAACCAAGCTTGCCGCAGCCAGGATTCCCGTCCCCACAAGCGCGATACTGCCTGGCTCGGGAGCTTGACCGGCGGAGATGACGTCGGGAACTGGACCGGCAGAGAATGCCACGTCAGTCAGCACAATCGTCTCGTCGTTGTAGTCGTAATCGGTGGTCAATGCCGCATCGAGGTCCTCCATCCCGACATACACCCCCGATGGAACGCCGGAACTACCCAAAGGCCCATCTGTGGAACTCGAGTAGGAAGTAATGTATCCGTGGTTCACACCATCCGTGCTCAGGCTTGGGTCCGTCGAAAAGATTATGTCGGATTGGGTTGTGTTCTCTAAATCCACCGCGAGAACGTCCCCCGCGTTGACAGCCAGAGGCGTGCCTTCCTCCCCGGTCGCGGAGGTCTGGTTGTCAAGCATGAATCCGGTATTGGTCCCTCGTGTCAGATCGAGGATCTCTACGTAGTCGACATCAACCGCGGAGAAACCGTAAAAGTACGTATCAACCGAGCCGGCGGCGGTCGCGATCAACGTCTCCGTTGGCGCCACACTCCCTACGTCCGGGTAGGGAATGGGGTCCGCAAACACGGCAGCTGAGCCAGCCAGCATAGAAAAGACAGCGAGGGAGACAGTAAAGGCACGCATATGGATCTCTCCAAAGAGTGGATTTTTCGATCTCGTTGTGCTTGACGGAACAGGAGTGCTTTCTAAATATATCGCACATCAATGACAAAATGAAACAGAAGAAGTGACATTTTATTGTGCTCCCGTCCGCCGATCGTGCGCGTCAATCTCGTCACAGGTCGCTCTCTCCGGTGAAGCCGTATAGGTCCTTCGGATTGCTTGTCGGCCAAATAACTAAAGTCTCGCTATCAGTAACTTCGTTTTTCCATTTGGCGACAACAGGACTTAGCGTGAAGCGAGGAACGAAGCGGCGCTCTCGGAAACTTCATTTGAAAACCGGTCTTCCGCTTGACACCCCACTTATAATTAAAGATGGGTCGAGACAGAATCCACCAGCCTCAGGCTTGTGTCTCCCGAAGCTCCAAAGAAGCCATAACTCCAGCGTTTAGAAGATCTTGCAAATTATCTCCTTTGTTTTCAAGATCCTGCAAATTCAATAGCTGGTAAGCGGTTTGTTTGGAAGATTATGCACTAATCGATACCGGGGGGTGGGGATCAAAAGGCGAACTCGGTGGGTTACCTCCGAACCCGCGCGTCGGCCGTCAGGTAATCTTTTCTGCAGATGTAACCGCAGGGTGAAAGGGACACGTCTACGTTTCGTATGCAGCTTGTTCTCGATCCCGATATGATCGCCTGCGTGCCGGGTGAAACCATCCCTAGCGAGTTGGACGACATCGACGCGCTGGATCGCGTCTACCGGTTTCGCTTGCTCCGGTTCGTCGCCTATTCCACCGGCGACCAGGACCTGGCCGAAACGATTGTGCAGGACTGCCTGCTGAAGGCCTACAACAGCAGGGATTCGTTTCGCGGAGACTGCAGCGTTTACACCTGGCTGGCTCATATCGCCACCAACCTGGTGCGGGACAGCCAGCGAAGTCGCAAGTTCCAGTTCTGGCGCAGGGTCCATAAGACCGCGCCCGACTTGAATGAGGTTTCCTCCCTGCTGTCCAGCCCGCAGAGTTCGGTGGAGTCGCAGATGTTGGCCCGGGAGCGGGCGCAGCAGGTGTCGGCCGCGCTGGAAACGCTCTCCGTGAATCAACGCACCATCTTTCTGATGCGCTTCATCGAAGAGATGGACATTCAGGAGATCTGCCAGGCCACCGGGATGCAGGTCAGTACGGTAAAGACGCATCTGCACCGTGCAGTCAAAGCGGTCAGGCTGAAGCTGGGAGGAGGAATCTGATGGAGAATCATCGCGAGAGCTATCTTACCCATCTTACTGACGAACAGTTCACGGATCTGCTGCTCGGCACAAGTCCGGCCGCTGTCACGGCGCACCTCAGCGCCTGCCCTCAGTGTGCGCAGGAAGCGCAGCGCGTCTCCGGCGCCATCGGCAGCTTTGCGCAGCAGAGCCGCTTGTGGGCGGAGCGCCGCGCCGCGTCACTCCCCGTGCACAGTCGTGATTCGCAGCCGGTGTTTCCGAGGCTGCACATTCCAAGAAGCCCGCAGGCGTGGACGGCCGCAGGCCTGGCGGTCGCGCTGGCGCTGGGCATCGGCATCTCTTTGCGCGTCGATCATGCGCGTCCGGTCGAGCGACAGGTCGCCGCGAAGCTGCAACCCGCGGTCGCGGTTTCTCCCACCATTCTGAAGTCGGACAATGCGCTGCTGACCGCCATCGACGGGGAGTTGCGCGCGGATGAGTCCGCGACCTCCGGCATGTACGGTTTGAGTGGAAGCTCGCGCGGGGTTCGCAGCCGATCGCCGAAGAGGATCTCGAACTGATGAGAAGCCAGCGGAGACTCGCGCGTGCCGCCGTCGTTGGCATCTGCCTCGCCCTGGGTGTGGCCTCGATCGCCCGCGCACAGGGCCGCGGTGGGGGCGGTCCGCCGCCGGGCGGCGGTGGTCCGGGTGGACCAGGAATGGGTGGCGGCGGAATGGGAGGCCCGCAGTTCCCTGGCGGTCCGAACCCCGATGGCCCTCGCTCCGGAGGTCCGCCGCCTCAGCAACCGGGGCAGCAAGGGCAGCCGCCGGAAGGTCCCCTGCGGGCCGGCCTCCAGCTTGGCCCTCCGGGACAACGCTGGTGGGATGACAAGGCATACGTCAAAAGCCTGAAGCTGCGTCCCGAACAGCAGTCCAGGATGGACGCCATCTTTGAGCAAAACCGTGCCGCGCTGCTCTCGCGTTTTGAGGGGGTGCAGCAGGCGGAGGGACAGATGGAACAGCTTTCCAGCTCGCCGGCGCCCGATGAAGCCGCGCTATTTGCGCAGATCGACCGGGTTGCCCAGACCCGGTCGGAACTGGAGAAGGCGAATACCCATATGCTGCTTCAGCTTCGCAAAGAAATGGACGCCGACCAGATCAAGCGGCTGGAGAAGTATCGCTGATCTGAACTCGCCAAATCTCCTTCCGTCCGCGAGCAGCCACGGTGCGGCGACGACTCACAGCCTCAGCTCGCCGATGTAGACGCCGAATGGCGGCAGCGTGACATTGTCCAGCGGTTGCGCGCCCATCGCGTCGTAGGAGCGCAGCAGCGGGCGCAGGAAGAAGCCACGCAGGTTGAGCTGCTTGATTGCGGCGGTCAGCGACAACTGCAGCGGCGCAGACGAGAGATTGCAGACGACGACAACCGGCGGATTGAGCGGAGAAGGCGAGGCCGGGCGGTTGACCCATACCAGCGCGTTCTGAGCATCGAAGTCGAGAAAGATCTTGCTGCCGGAGCGGACAACGGCGTTGTCGTGATGGAGCACGGCGAGCTGCCGGTACCAGTTGGTGAGCGGGTCGGCGGGCTTTGGCGTGGGCGCGACTGCCGGGCGTGGTTTGGGCGGCGGCGGGGCGTAAGGGACGTAGGGCAGATAGGTTCCCGGCGGCAGAGGAACGGGCGGCGGCGTGGGCCTGGCGGGTTGCTCGGAGGTCGCGGTGGCTGCGGATTGGTCGGGCGAGGGCTCCAGGACGAGGCTCGCGCTGGAGTCGATGAGGGCCGCGGGGTGGGTGATCAGCGCGATTGCGGCCATCGCTTCGGCGAGCGGGGGATGCGTTCCGGATGCGGCGTCGGCGGTGGCCGGATAAGTATCGAGGAGCAGGTCGGGCTGGGCAATGGCCTGGACCAGGAGCGGGCGAAGACTGGCCGCGTCCAGCGCGGGCAGGCGACCCAGGCGCGAATCGATCTGCAACTGCGCGACCGCCGGGCCGGAGCGTGAGGTGCGCGCGGGGGCCGCATTGCGCGGGGGCTGATGCACGTCTCTGCCGTCGGGCGGGGCAAGGTCAAGATCTGTGAGGACGACGCGCCGGCCGAGCGCGCCCGAGGCTGACTTGCGCACCGCTTCGACGAGGGCCTGCGTCTGTTCAGCGGTGGTGCCCGGAGGAGTAGCGATATACAAGCCGGCGACGCCGCGGCTGAGCCAGAACCGCGCCAGGCCGGAGAGGTCGGCCTTGGCATTCGCTGCATGCAGCGTAAGCAGGACGCGAATATCGTGGCTGCTGGCCTGGCGAAGCAGGTTGTCAAGATCGTCAAGATTGGGCATGGCGCCGCTGGAGCCCGGAGGAGGAAGCTCAGGCGCGGGCAGGATGAGCGCATCGACGCCGAGGGACCGCAAGGCGTCGAGGCGGCTGGCGATATCCGCGGTGTCCGCCGGGGAATCGATCCGGTAGAAGACGGCGCGTTGCCACCAGGGACTGGTGTCCAGGCCGTTGCCATTCCAGCCGGGACGCGCAAGCATCTGGGCGAAAGCGGGCACGGAGGCTGCTGCGAGGAAAGCGGCGAAGCAGCAGAGGGCGATGGAGAACGGCTTGCGTGCACGCCGGGCAGGGTGATTGGCCATGCTATTCGGGACCGGGCATCGGGGTCGGCAGAAGTTCGGCATAGATGAAATTGTCTCGCTCGACGGTTTCGGCGGGAATGACGGGAACGGTACGCGAGAACATGGGGCCGGCGAAGGCGAAGGTGTGGAACTCGCCGCGCTCGCCGGAGGGATCGACCGCGGCGGGAAGAGCGGCGAGCAACGATGCATCGAAGGTGCGGCCGGCGAAGGACGGGCTGAGGACACGCGGATCAACACAGGTAAGATGCGCAGACAGGCCCGCTGCGATCATCTGGCGGGCGAGCGCGGCGGTGGTTAGCCCCAAGTCGGCGGTCCAAACCGGGAAAATGGGCTCGAGGCCGGTTCCGGCGAGGGTGGCGATGCGGTAGGCGCGGATGTCTTCGAGGAAGAGATCGCCGAAGGCAACGCCATGGATACCTTCGGCAGCGGCACGGGCGTAGACGGCGGCCATGCGCGACTCGTAGTCGGCGTTGGAGCAGGGGAAGGGCAGATCGACCTTCCAGAGCGGCAGTCCGGCGGCGGCAGCCTGCTGGTCGAGGAGTTCCTCGCGGAAGCCGTGGATGGCGACGCGATGGAATTCCTGGTTAATGGTGGTGACGAGCGCGACCACTTCGTACCGCGGCTGTTGGCGGAGGAGATGAAGCGCCCAGGCGCTGTCCTTGCCTCCGCTCCAACTGAG